>Ga0193962_1001288_pt1 | contig 11731 bp, 7 predicted proteins | sample FB_5_MG_FD_140335 | JGI IMG/M metagenome (GOLD analysis project Ga0193962, IMG submission 140335) | Microbial mat bacterial communities from the Broadkill River, Lewes, Delaware, United States - FB_5_MG | ecosystem: Environmental > Aquatic > Freshwater > River > Microbial mats | place: USA...
ATCTTTTTCATTTGCAATAAGTACTGCAAGTTTTTGGTAAAATCTACAATCCCCAAAAACAAATAACTTATCAATCTTATGAGTATCATAATAGTTTGAAATAAATTTAGCCCAGTTTTTAGGAGTATCTTTATATCCAGTATAGTGATTAGTATTTGCAAAAAATTCATCTGCTGCATTGAATCCTATACGAAAAGTATTTGCTTTGTCTTTTGTAAATTTTTCATCTAAAGTATTAAAAAAACTTCCCATTGGACCTTGTAATAATAATATGTTTTTATTTTTTACATCACCAACTATTTTTTTTATTTTCATTTACTTCACCAGACTTAATATCTTTTGACTTGTTCTACTTAAGTAAGAGTATATTTTACTTTTATATTTATATATTATATTATTATTTATCTTCTTTTTTTCTTTTTCTAATTCATCGATTAATACACTTGGAGTACAATAGTTTAAAGTTTTTGGATCTATATATCTTGGATATAGAATATATACAGCACAAACTAGTTCATCAAGAGTTAAGTTTCTATTTCTTCTTTCGCAAGTTCTTTTATCAATTGTTAATCCCCAGCCTGCAAAAAAAGGTAAACCATACGTCACTACTTTCTTACCATAAAGAAGTCCTTCAAAACCTGTAAGAGATGTCATAGTATGTACTTCATCAACTGCATCTAAAACAGAGGACATACTTACATCTATAATCACTTTATCACAATACTCTAAGGCAAGTTTTTCTTCTATATTTCCTATACGATTTCCACTTAATACATCTGGATGTGGTTTGAAAACTATATATGCTTTTGGATTGTCTTGCTTTACTTCTTTTAAAAGCTGTAGATTTGTCATACCACTTGCACCATACTTTATAGAAGCATCATCTTCTACTTGACCTGAAACTAAAATCTTTACTTTATCTTTTGGTAAAGATAACTCTTTATGATTTGAAGTGTTATATTTTGATATCTTTGTTTTTAGTATCTTTTTTCTTAATTTTTCTGCTTCTTTTAATAACTCTTGATTTGATTGAAAATCATAAGTTCTAAGTATAGTTTCTAAAGTACTTGGTTTTGTAGGATCAAAGTATATACCTTCTTTATCAATTACTAGTGAATAAGGACGTGTTAAGTCAGAGCCTAAACCAACAGATCTTATAAAGCCATCTTCTATTCTAGTGATTTTTATATTACTTTCTTGAGCAAAGTTTTCTATATCTTTAAACTCTTTTCTTCCCCAGATAAATATATCACTATTTTTATCTAAACCTTTTTTTAAAGCTAAATCAAAATGAGATTTAAAAATAGGATTTATATAGATAATATTTTCATATTTATACTCTTTTAAAAATGACTTTACAAATCCATGCTTCCATCGTGAAAAACCAAATAAAAATATTATTTTATCAGTCTTTATTTCAAGTTCTCTAAATCTTACAATTGTATGAATAGTATCGATAATATCACTTTTCTTTTTTGTATATGGATTGTAGTATCTAGTATAGAGTATATAAGAAGCAGCAAATACTTCTTCAAAACTTAGAGTTCTTTTTCTTCGTTCACATTTTACTCTATCATCAGTGATTCCCCATCCTGCATAAAAAGGCATACCAAAACAAACACACTTACATCCAACTAATAGCGCTTCAAATCCCATCTGTGAAGTTTTTGTATATACTGTATGAAAGTTTTTTAAAAGAGATATTGGATTTACATTTTCAGTGATTATTTTACATCTTTTATCTATACCATTTATATCAATATCAGATTTCTTTTTCCCTGATAATACATCAGGATGGATTTTGATATAAACGTCACTATATTTGTTTTCATCAATAGCTGCTTTTATCATATCAAGAGTTGTATAATCTTGAGTCAATCCATACTCCAAACTACTATCTGCAAATGTCTGAGCGATGACAAGAACTTTTTTAGTTTCTGATTTTTCTGATGGGAAGAAGTTCGTATCTATATCTTTTGAGTTGTTATATTTTGAAACATGATACTTTTTTATTAAAGTTATAGCTTCTTTAGCATTTTTCATAAGTTTTTCATTTGAAGTGAAATCATAAGTATTTAAAATGTTTTCTAATTTACTAGCAGTTGTTGCATCATAGTATATACCTATGTCATCTTCTACGATTGAGAAAGAGGAAGAGTTATTGATTCCTAAATTTATAGAACGTATGAAGCCATCTTCTAGAAGAGTAAATTTTGTATTATTTTTTTTAGATAAAGATATAGCTTTTTGTCCAGATTTTTTTCTTCCCCATCCATAAAATATTCCTTTTTTAGATAGTAATTTATCTAAAAAAGAATAATATTTTATATCTACAAATTTAGTAGTATTTTTAATTAGTTTATTCGATGTAGAGAGTTTTTTATCTTTTTTCTTTAATTGTATTATTTTAAGTTTAAAATTTAGAGTAAGAATATGCTTTATTATCATTCTTTTAAATTTACTTATAATAGTTCTTTTATTTTTTAGAGAAATATTGTTTTCTATTATAGTGGAACAGTTTTTTTGTTTTTTTGATATAAAATTTATACTTTCAATCAATATTTCTTTTCTTTTATTTGGAAAAGCCACCATATTGTCATACCATAATTCATTTATAATTAATTCTTCAGAATAAATATCATCAAATAATATAAAGGAACCACTTTCAACAAAATACTCATTTGCTAGAGATTTATTAGTACCAAAATCAGATATAATGGCTACAGGTATATTATTATAGATTGCTTCAAAAGCAACAGTTGAACTTATTGTTATTATTAAAGAAGCTTTCTCTAAACAAAGTTCAATGGAATCATATGTGAATTTAAGGTTTTTAGGGAGATTATCTTTATCAAAAACTATTTCAATTAGTTTCTCCAAAGGTAAAAGGTTTTTATGTACGGTTCTTTCATTTAATTTAACACGAGATTTAATAAATATATTTTTACTTGTATTTTTGAAGGCAAATTCAACTAATTTTTTTACTAAATATACTCGCTCTTCATAATTATCTGGAATTTTTACTTGATCTATATAATAGACTGCATTATTATCAATATTACTTCTATTATATTTTTGTGCTAGTGCTAACCCATGTTGTAAAAGGTTAGTTTCTAAATTATTAGTTTCCTTTAATTTTTTAGCCACCAGATAATCTTGTTTATTATTTAATAATAAGATATCTGAACATATTCGAGAAGAAATACTATCTTTATCACCAAAAATAACTCCTGGAAATAATGATAATATAATATATTTTCTTTTTTTTTGTTTTTTTGATAAATAAGAAAAAAGAGCTTTATGAAATGCATTTCCTACCGATAGAATAACAATATCATATTCTTCAAAAGCTATATCATAAAAGTCATTATGATAAAAATGAGAAATTTCTATATTCTTTTTTTTACCTAAAATAGAATTTAATTGTTCCGATGACAGTTGATTTAGTTGAGTAAGTCTAATTTTAATAGATAAACTACCGAATCCAATCTCATTACATATTGCAAAACCAGATTTTAAGAAAGAATCGAAAGATGCAATAAGTAAAATTTTTTTATACATAATTAAATTTCTTTTTGATAAATATCATTTAAATAAGTTAACTAAATTATAGTATCTATTCCAAGAATCAATTGGCATAGTTTCAGAATAATACTTTATTATTTGTTTCCAATTTTCTAATGCTTTTTCATATTTATTTGATAGTTCGAATAGTTCAGCTGATACAAGCAAGTTTTTTAGTTTTGTTGGTTCTAAATTATATTTATTTAAATAAGATAAAGAGATATCAAAATTACCTAATATTCTATGTATTCTTATATAAACCCATAATATATCTTCAACAATTTTAGTATCTAAAATTTTACTTAAATTTAAACTGCTTTCTATTTTAATTATCTCTTCATAATTTTTAGTATTTTCTAGACAAATAAGATTAATATATAAAATAGATATAGGATAGTTTTCAATTAGTAATCCTTTTAACAACTTATTAATTTTTCTATATTCTCTTAATAGAAACACTGAGTCAATATATTTTACAAAATCATCAATTGGGATATCTTTCATTCCTGGATATCCTTTTTCAAATTGATCCATTGCTTTTAGATAATATTCAAATTGATACTCTAATTGTGCAATTTCTCTATGAGCAAGTATATTTCCTTTTGAATGTTTTTCAAATTTTAATAAATATACTTTTGCTTTTGAGTAATCGTTGTCCAATCTATATGCTTTAGCAAGAATTAATTCAGGTTTTAACATAACAAGTTCTTCTTTATTAAATTCTTTAATATCAGAAGTTAACATAGGTATAGCTGTATTATAATCTTTATTATAAATAGAAATAAGTGATTGACATATTGATTTTATTCTTAGATCATCAATATCTGTTAATATATTATTCTCAAAATTAATTATTTCTACTGTTTTATTTAATTCAATTAAACATGTCAAATGATTTAGATATTCATTACTTATTCCTTTTAATAAAAAATAGGCATTTTCAAAATCTGAATTAATCATTAATTGTTTAATTTCTATTTTTAAAAGAGGATCAAATAAATTTGCATAGCTATCTTTTAATGTTAACATAACTGCTATTTTATCAATATTACAAATATCATTAGTTATAAAAGTAAATATTGATAATAAATTATTATAGATAGATTCAAATAGTTCTTTTTTATTGAACTCTATTAGTTCACTTAAAATTGTAGATATTAATTGAAATAGTAGATTACAATTTTTAATTTTTAATTCTTTTTCATTATTAATTTTATTTTCTACCCAATTGTTAAATATAATATCAACTTTCTCAATACTATTTGACTTATAAATTGCATCAATATATTTTACAAAATCATCAATTGGGATATTTGTTATATTTGAGCATGACCAAGCATAATTAATAATAGTCTTTAAATATTTTTTTTCTTCATAAGCTTTTTGTGCAATAGATATATATCTAGTATCTATTGTAGTATCTATTGTAGTATCTATTGTAGTATCTAACTTGAACATATTTTTTATAGATAATTCACTTTTTAAATTGATAACATGCTTAAATGGTGAAAGTATCTTGTGATGATCTTTAATTAAATTAATACCATCTTTATTATTATTAATAGGAGTAATATCAACAAACCATTCTTTTATCGAAAAGACTTTTGTATTTGGACTTATAAGTGACGTATAAACTAAAGATGTTGATGTTAAACCTATTACACCTTTTGGTTTAACTGCTTGAATTGTAGGTTCAATTAAAAATTCATTTTCAATTATGAATACTAAATTTTTATATTTTTTTATCTCAAATTTAAAATATTCTATAAGCTTAATATTGTCTTTTGGATGCATTTTTATAAATACTTTTGAGTTATGATATAAACTAATTTTATTCAATATCTCTATAATAGAATTTGTAAAATCTTTATCTTGTACTGCATATCTTTGATTAACATATAAAAAGTCATTATTACTTATATTATACTGATTAATTAAAAAAAGAGTTTTTTTATCAATCTCTAACTTTCCTGCATGTGAAAAAAACTTAATATATTCTTTTGCTTTAAATGTATTATTAAGTTCTTCTGGAAATGCAGCATAAACCTTTTCAAAATTAGTATACCACTTAAAAGAAGCAGAAACATTTAATAACTTTGCAGCAATTTTTTTTATAAAATGATGTTCTTTATAATATTCAGATAAATTTCTTGTTTTATAAGTCGCTGTTCCTTCATCAATTAAATTAATATTGATTTTATATGTAGATGCGATATTTAATAGTAAAGAATAATGGTTTTCAAAACTCAAAGTATATATATTTTGAGGTTTAGTATCATTAATTAAATTTTTATATAGACGATTCATATAAACTAAAGATTTTAATTTATAATTATTAGGTGAATTTGGAAGTAATAATAAATTAATTTTCAAAAATAAACTTTTATTTACTTGTTTAGCAATACTTTTTGGAACTCTTGTATTTTTATTTGTATATAATATTATTAATAAGTTATTTTTTATATTTTCTTGTTGTATTAAATTTTCAATTTGATTTAACTGACCTAAATGTGAAATAATAAATAGATTTTCATATTCTTGATAAAATTTCAAATTTATTTTTTTAAACCACAAAGAATCACGAAAATATTTCAATGGACTTTTTATAAGTTTTGTTGTTTTACTCATCTTCTCTCTTCTTAATAGTTATTTATTATTTAATAATATCAAATCAAAAACTAAATAATTTTTAAGTCACTTGTTAACTTAATTGTATTTGGTTTTAAAACTCTATTATTATCCTTCTTTTTTAATTCAAGTATTTTAATAGCTTCTTCTATATCATCAAATGGTATATTTTCTAACAAATCAAGTGATAAATCCCACCATTGTAATTTTAATAATTTTTTAATAATTTCTTCTGAAAACCTATACTTAATGATTTTTGCAGGAATACCTCCTACTATTGCATAATCAGGTACATCTTTAGTAATAACTGAATTCGAAGCAAGTACCGCACCATTTCCAATATGACATCCTTTTAAAATGGTAACATCTTGTCCTATCCAAACATCATTTCCAATTATTACAGATGGTTTTTCAACTATATCAAGTCTCTTTTTTAACATTTGTGGAAAAGAAGCTTTATTCTTATCTCTGTATGTGTTCCAAAGTTTACTTGTTGGCCATCTATTTTCATAAGAATATTGAAAAGGTGAAGTTGAAAGAAATGTAATTGGATGCTCTGCTGGAGAAGTAAAACATCCAAAAGCAATTGAACAATATCTTCCAATTGATTTAACATCAAAGAAACTTCCTCCATTTATATATGTGAATGCACCTACTTTTCCAACTTCAAAAATTTTTATCTCACCATTTAATTCCGTAGCTTCCTCAAATTGAACAGTTTTCCCTTTACCATTCCATCTATTCAGATTTCCCATAGTTATCCAAATACCTTCTTCTCTTAAATCATGAATCATTCCCATTTTTATTGTTTCCTTTTATATAAATTACTAGCTTTTATTAAGTCAAAACTAGAATCTATATCAATACTAGAATCTATATCCATTTTGAAAATCTTTAATGGCTTTTCAAATATATTTTTATTAAGAAGGAAATTCTTTATTTTTGAAATATAAATAGCACCATTAGGTTGATATGCATTTTCTAATTGTTGTCTTGGTTTAGTTAAATCTTCCCATTTTGTTAATGGGAGAATATCTCCACTCTTATTTTGAATTAGCATTTTTTGAGGAGGATGTTCTACTTCAACTACGCTAACTAAAGAATTAGCATTAGTATCTAAATACGTAGTCCATGAGTCTTTTATATGAATTTCATTTCTTAAAGGAGAAGTTGGTTGAAGTAATACAAAATGTGTATAGTTTTCACCTAATTCAATAAGAGAAGATAAACTATGCTCAATAACATCTAAACTACTTGCTGTATCTGTAGCTAATTCTTTAGGTCTATCTATAACATCTGCGCCATATTTAATTGAAACTTCTTTTATTTCTTTATCATCTGTACTAACAATAATCTTATGAAATATATTACTATTAATAGCTGATTCAATGGTATGAGCAATTAATGGCTTACCACACAAATCTAACACATTTTTGCGAGGTAATCCTTTACTTCCACCTCTTGCTGTAATGATTGCTATAAGTTTGTTTTTCATATTATTTTTCCATATCTACAAATATTTTTTGTGCGTTTTCATTCCAAACTTTTTTATCTAATAATAACTTTTTAAATAGTTCAGTACTATTACCATCTCCAAAGTATTCACATGATAAGTGTCTTTCTTCTATTTTATTAACTTTTTTTATAGCATTAACTATATCTGTTTTTTCATAAGTTGAATCTATTATTGATTCACTTTTAAATCGCATATTTTGTCTTGTTCCTATATTAATCGATGGTACTCCATAAATTGGTGCTTCTCTAATTCCTGCACTAGAGTTTCCTATTAAAGACTTTGAATGTTCAATTAGTGTTAAAAAATATTCGAATCTAATAGATGGAAAAATTACAAATTTATCATTATTATTAAATCTTTCATATGCATTTAATATATCATTAGTTCCATGATCATTATTTGGATATATAACAACGAAATTATCATTAGATTCAATTAATGCATCAACTAAATTATTAGAATATAAATTAAACTTATCAGTTTCTGTTGTTACTGGATGGAACATCACGATATGAAATTCTTTAAAGTTAATATTATAGTATTCTTTAACTGTCTCTAGTGAAGGAAGATTACCTGATTTCATAACATCAATATCAGGTGAACCAACAATATAAATACTATCTTTCTTTTCGCCCATTTGTATTATTCTTTTTTCTGCTTCTTTATTTGAAACTAAATGAAAATGAGAAAGTTTTGTCACAGAGTGACGAATAAGTTCATCAACTGTACCTGATCTTTCACCTCCTTCAATATGAGCTACTAATATATTATTCATACTTCCTACAATAGCTCCAGCTAATGCTTCAACTCTATCTCCATGTACAATAATCATATCTGGCTTATTTTCATGTACATATCTTGACAAACCATGAATTGTATTAGCTAAAATCATCTCCATTGGTTCATCTATATGTTGATTTATATATTTGTGAATATTTTTAAAGCCACTTTTTTCTATTTCTTTAAATGTACTTCCATATCTCTTTAGTAAATGCATACCTGTAACAAATATTTTATAATCAAATCCATCTAATTTATCCACTTCTGTTATCAATGCTTTTATTTTACCAAAATCGGCTCTCGTACCAGAAAGAAATAAAATATTTTTACTCATTTATATCACTCCATGAAATATGCTCATCATTATCAATATCTTTATTTGCTGTTTTTCCTAATAGTTCATTAAAGTGTTCTGCTTTTATTGGTCCTGTTCCTGGTCTTTTTACCCATATGTTTTCTTTTGTTAGTTTTTCACCTTTTTTTATAGGATTAATTGTTACAACAGTTGCAAAAGCAAAATCAATAGTTATTTGTTCTTCTTTAGCAGCTTCTTTTTTTCCACCTCTCATAAGTGCTATTTCAGCGCTTCCATAAATCAATTCTTGTAAAGCTATCGGATCCATAGAATTTATAATATCTGGACCGGGTCTTTCCATTTTATCAGTGAAGTGTCTTTCTAAAATACACGCACCAAGAGCTGTTGCTGCAAAGCAAGCTCTATTTGATGTGGTATGATCAGATAGTCCAATTAGTGCATTTGGAAATTCTTTTTGAAGTTCTTGCATAGCGCCAAGTCTTACTAAGTGAACTGGCGTGGGATAAAGATTAGTTGTATGTAATAAACCATAAGGTACATTATATTTTTCAAGTATTTCTACAGTTTTTCGAACAGATTCTATATCATTCATACCTGTACTTACTATCATAGGCTTACCAAATGAAGCAATGTGTTCAATTAAAGGATAATTGTTACATTCTCCGGAACCTATTTTATAAGAACTAACACCCATTCTCTCTAATCTATCTGCTGCGGCTCTTGAAAAAGGAGTACTTATAAATATCATTCCTTTTGATTCTACATATTCTTTAAGCTTTGTTTCATCTTCTTCATTTAAAGAACATCTTTCCATAATTTCAAAAATAGAAACTGAAGCATTTCCAGGAATTACTTTTTTTGCTTCTTTGCTCATTTCATCTTCAACAACATGTGTTTGATGTTTTATTACTTCAGCTCCAGCTTTCCAAGCCGCATCTACCATTTCAAATGCTGTTTCTAAGCTACCTTCATGATTTATTCCCATCTCAACAATTACAAGAGGGGGATGGTTTAATCCAATTTTCCTATTTTCAATTACAATCTCTTTCATAGTTATTCCTTTTAATTTTATAATCTAACTAAAACACCTGCACCAACAGCTATTTGGTACAATATTTGAGTTATACTTTTTATGATTGGTATACTTTTTGAGTCTAGCTTACCTAAGACTAGTACACTATCTCCTGGCTCAATTGTGATGATTTGATTTGAAAATACACTATTATCATATGTAGTTACATTTCCATCTTGTTTTATTACTAAGATATTGTCTTCATCAGCTCGTGAGCTTAATCCTCCGCACTGTTCTAGGTAGTTTTCTAAGCTCATCTCTTCTACAAAAGATAGTGATGAAGGTATTTTTACTTCACCTTGTACTGTTACTACATGGTTTCTTTTTGGTATATATAGTTTGTCTTCATCTTCTAAAACTATTTGAGAGAAGTCACTGTTTTTATTTAAGACTACTCGTCCTTTTGGTTCTACTTCTTTTGCTCTTTTGATAAAGTCAAGTACAGAAGCAGATTCTTGTACTCTTATAGTAGATTCTTCTGTAGTAATAGAACCTGTTTTTAAAACTGATGATTCTAGTTCTTGTAAGCTAGCATCTATTAGTTCTTTTTGAAGTTTTGCTACACTTTTTCTATATAGGTTTATGTTTTCTTTAGATGATAGTTCTGAGAAGTTTAGTGTTGAGATAAGCTCTTGAAGTGTTGTACCTTTTTTAACTACTATATTTTTAAGGCCGTTGTGTTCACCATCAATTTTGATTTCGATTGTTTTTGTATTGTTATTTGACACAAACTTTACATGTTGGTTTGCTTCTACTTTTACTTCTTTATCATTTATTGAGTACATATTTAATGTTTTTTCATTGCTAGTATCAAATTTTGAAACGATTATATCACTAGCTTCTGTGTATGGCTGTACTAGTTTTGATATTGTATTTATAGTTAAGTATCCATTTGTTTCTATTTTTAGTGGTTTTTGTACATCACCATCAACTGTGATGTAACCTTTTAGGTACTCAATATTTATAATATCACCTGTTTTAAACTGTAGTAAATCTAATCTACCATTTAGTAAGTACTGATATAAATCTACATTTGAAATGATATTATTATCTCTAAGAACAGAGATATTCCTAAAGCTTCCATTTTGAGCTATTCCTTTAGCTTTATCTATAAACTGTAAAATAGAATCAGAAGATAATCCTTCATAAAGTCCAGGCTTAACAGCACCACCTGATACGAAAACTGATACAGGCTGAAAGTTGTCAAGGTTTGCATAGATGTATACATTGTCTTTATAAGTTTTTTGAAGTCTTTTTTTGATCTTTTCTGATAGATCTTTATTTGCTATACCTAAAAGTTTGATAGCTCCTACTTTTGGTACGAAAATATTACCTTGCTCATCAATAGTAAGCTTCATATCTAAATCCACTGCGCCCCAAAGTTTTAGGTTTATAGTATCTGAGATGTTTAGAAGATACTCTGGATTGTATCTGTGTTGTGAGGATTTTGAGAATTCACCATTAAAAAGATTTTCTCCAAAGATTTTTATCTGTTTATTGTCTTTTAGTATTATCTCTTCTTTTTTATTTTCTTCACTTGGTATTTCAAGTGCGTTTGAAAAGTAGATTAAACTTAGTATTAAAAATATTATTTTCATATTACTCCCTATGATCTTTTATTATGGCATTTATCATAGATAAGATCCCATATAGTAGTGATAATACAAGTATCACTGTTACAAGCTCTCGAAATCTTTTTGGTTCACTATAGCTTTGTGCAAAATTCGGATTTACTAGTACTTGTAGTGTTTTATTTTCTTTATTTACATCTATTTTTGCACTTTGTAGTTGTAGCAGGGCTTGTTTGTATAGTTCCGTATTTAAGTCTACTTCTGCTTTGATTTTTTCAAATTTG
>Ga0193962_1001291_pt1 | contig 11712 bp, 12 predicted proteins | sample FB_5_MG_FD_140335 | JGI IMG/M metagenome (GOLD analysis project Ga0193962, IMG submission 140335) | Microbial mat bacterial communities from the Broadkill River, Lewes, Delaware, United States - FB_5_MG | ecosystem: Environmental > Aquatic > Freshwater > River > Microbial mats | place: USA...
ATTTTATCAAAAAAATACTTGTTGAACTACTTATAAGACTCTATAATAGAAAAGCGGAAAGACCTTATCTAAAACAGATTAAGTATGTCGAAGACCGGCTTGGGCATGACTATTTTTATAATGTGATAAATGATAAAACCATAAAAAATATAGGGGAAATTGAACAGAACCCTTTAAAGGAAGGGCTAAATTTTTTATTAAAAAGTTTATGAGAAGGCGCATTTACTAAAAAGGTGGTGAAGGGTATGTTTAGGGAGTGGAGTGATTCATTTGTCACGGATGTTCGATTAATGGATAAGGAACATAAAGAAATAATGAGTCGCGCTAAGGCGCTTCATGAAACACTTTTGCTTGGGAATACCGTTGCTTTTCAAAAAGGTTTTGTAGAGTTATTGCTTATGTATGTGAATACGCACCTTGTACATGAAGAAGAATTACAACGCGTAATTGGTTTTTATTTATATGAGGAACATAAAGAACATCATGACTACTTTAGAAAATGGACTAAGGATTTACGAGAACAATTGAAATATGAGGTCCTGAGTCAAGAAGAATTATTATTATTAGACTATGAACTTAACGATTGGTTGAGCAATCATATTCTAATAGAAGATATGAAGATAGCGGATTATCATCATCATAGAAAAGCGCATACGTTCAATCCATAAAAGAAATGAGTTGACGAATGCCAACAAAGGGCATAAAGTAGTAGTGTTATACAACAGTCTACGATTATAAGGATAGGTTATGAAAAAAGATAAAAGAAACTTTCAAAAAAAAGATAAAAAGACCAATAAAAAAAGAGACTTAAAACAACAACACCTACGCTCAGAAGGTGGTAAAAGAGGGATTAAAGAACAAGTAGAACTTAAGTGTATCTATATGAATGAAGAGGGTAAAGGTGTTGCTAAATACAGTGAAAGTGACGTGATTGCACCTGATTTCATTAAGGGAGAGACAGCACTTGTTGAACTAACGAGACGGAGAGGTTTCTACACAGGTTCTGTTGTAAAATTGATTGATGCATCAAAAGTGCGTGTAATCCCACCTTGTAAATATTATGAGAAGTGTGGTGGCTGTCAATTACAACATATGTCTTATGAAGGTCAAAGTACTTATAAGCAAGAGCTTATAGAACAATTAATGAAGAAATATAGTCAGGTAAATCCAATTTTTACTGCGGAAAAACCGATTGAATATAGGAATAAAAGTCATGCGACTTTTGGTGCGGACAAACATGGCAAGGTTATTTCGGGAATTTATCAGGAATATACTCATCGTTTAACACCTGTTGAAAAGTGTATGATACAGTCACCTACAGCAGATGCTATTGTTCAAACTATTAAGAATTTAATGCCATCTTTTAAAATGCGTGCTTATGATGAAAATTTCGGTAAAGGATTTTTACGCCACGTTATGGTTCGTCACGGTTATACAAGTAGTGAAGTGATGGTGGTTCTTGTAGTAACGGATCAAAAGTTCCCTGGCAAAAACAATTTTGTAAAGGCCTTATTGAAGGAGCATCCTGAAATTACGACTATTATTTTGAACGTAAATGACCGTGATACCAGTATGGTACTTGGTAATGTAGAAAAAGTTATTTATGGCAAAGGTTGTATCATGGATAGTCTTTGCGGTTTAAATTTCTCGCTATCGCCCAAGTCTTTTTATCAGATCAACCCGCCGCAGACAGAACGTTTATACAATAAGAGTATCGAAATGGCAAGCCTAACAGGTAAGGAAACGGTTATTGATGCTTATTCTGGTATTGGAACTATTTCGCTAGCGCTTGCAAAAAAAGCTAAGCAAGTTATTGGAGTAGAAGTGAATAAAGATGCGGTCAAAGATGCTAAGTTTAATGCGAAATATAACAAAATAGATAATGTACAATTCGTAGCAGACGATGCAGGTGCCTTTATGGTGAAACTTGCAGAACAAAAAGAAAAAATCGATGTAGTCTTTATGGACCCACCGAGAAGTGGTAGTGATGAACGTTTCTTAGCATCAGTAGCTAAGCTTAATCCGAAACGTGTTGTCTATATTTCTTGTAATCCATTTACACAAAAACGCGATTTGGATTATATGGTTGGAAGAGGTTATCAAGTAAAAGAAATTCAACCAGTAGATATGTTTCCTCAAACGTTTCATGTGGAAAATATTGTATTATTAGAGAAAACACTAGTGAAAAAGAAAAAATAATAGAAGAATTACAAAAATAGAAGAGCTAATCCAGAAATGCTACACCTCCTTAAATAGGTAGATAAGTTAAATGATAAAACTTGTATTACTTATTAAGGAGGTGTAGCATTTTTGGATTTTTTTTGCATGTTGCATGTATTAATGGATATGCTAAAGATTGTGACTAATTTTGATAAAAAAATAATAATCATTGACAAGGGCAAGTACCACTGGTATTGTATTGATATATCAACGCGATATCAGAAGCAAATTAACGAGGAGTGATTATGATGAATAGTATTTTTTCAAAGCGAGCAGAAAATATAAAATCTTCAGAAATAAGAGAGATTTTAAAATTGACATCTCAAAGTGGAATTATATCTTTTGCAGGTGGTTTGCCATCAGCAGAATACTTTCCCAAGAAAGAGTTATTGGACATAAGTATTCAGGTAATGAAGGATATGGGTGAAGAGTCATTACAGTATAATACAACCGAAGGTTATAAACCTTTAAGGAATCAAATTGCTTTTCGCATGACTTCAGAAGCGAGTATTGTGAAAGCGGACTCAATTTTAATCACATCAGGGTCACAGCAAGGATTAGATTTTACTGGAAAAATATTTGTTGATCCTGGTGATATAGTTTTTTGTGAAAGTCCTTCTTACTTGGGTGCAATTAATGCTTTTAGGGCATATGGTGCTAAATTTATCGAAGTTGAAACAGACGAGCATGGGATGAATCTAGAGGATTTGGAAGAAAAAATAATAAATCATCCCAAGTCACGTATTATATATGTGATTCCTAATTTTCAAAATCCAACGGGACGAACATGGTCACTCGAACGAAGAAAAGGCCTTATAAAACTCGCAAAAAAATATCAAAAAAAAATTATAGAAGATAATCCATATGGAGAGTTAAGGTATGAGGGGGATATATTGCCAAGTATATATTCATTAGACAAAGAGGATTGTGTTGTCTACTTAGGTTCTTTTTCCAAAACATTTTGTCCAGGACTCAGAATTGGTTGGGTGGCAACAACTGTTGATATATTGGATAAGTATACGCTTGTGAAACAGAGTGCAGATTTACATTCAAATGCCTTGTCTCAAAGACAATTATCTCTTTATTTAGAGCAATATAATTTAGATAGTCATATAGAAAATTTAGTGGAGCTATATAAAAATAAACGTAATTGTATGGTTGATGCAATAAGAAATTTTTTCCCTAAAAACATTAAATATTCAATACCTAAGGGTGGTTTGTTTTTATGGGTCGAATTAGACGAAAAAATTGATACGAAAAAGTTGTTTAATAAATCAATAGATTGTGGGGTTGCTTTTGTTCCAGGAGAGTCATTCTTTCCTAATGGCAGAAAGAAAAATGGTATGCGATTAAATTTTTCTAATGTTACAGCAAAGGAAATTCAACAAGGCATTGAAAAATTAGGTGTGTTATTAGAGGAATACTAAGAAGATGGTGAAAGGAAATGATAGATGTGTTTAGTAAAGCTTACTTTGCAGGAGGATGTTTTTGGTGTATGGTATCACCATTTGACGTACTAAAAGGAATTATAGAGGTCAATTCTGGTTATATGGGTGGAGAAATTGAAAATCCAAGCTATGAAGAGGTTAAAAAACAAAACACTGGTCACTATGAAGTGGTAGAAATAATATTTGATGAATCACTTATTACTTATGAAAAAATATTACAAGCGTATTGGCGACAAATTGATCCAACCGATAATCAGGGCCAATTTCAAGATAGGGGGGCATCCTATAGAGCTGCAATATTCTATAGTAGTGGACGACAAAAACTGATTGCAGAATTGTCAAAACGCCAACTAGATAAATCTAAACGATTTGAAAAGGAAGTGATTACGCCCATTATACCTTCTAGAAAATTTTATTTAGCCGAGGATTATCATCAGAATTTTTATAAAAATAACAAAGAAGATTATAAAGTTGACCGTACGAAATCTGGACGAGATGAATTTATAAAAAAATATTGGGGCGAGGACTATTATTCAATTTATGAGGAGGGTTAAATATGAATATAATTAAAGTCATACCATTTGAAAATGAAGAAGATGCTTATAAATATTTAAATATAAAACTTTTAGGACTGATTACAAGCGAAAAAGACCCATTTTCAAATTTTTGTAACGTTGCTGCATTATTAGGATTATTGATGAAAGATATAAATTGGGTAGGCTTTTATTTTATAAAAAATAATCAATTGAAATTAGGTCCTTTTTCTGGAAAACCGGCATGTACAACCCTATCAATAGGACGAGGTGTATGTGGTAAGGCAGTAAAAGAAAAGAAAATGGTGATAGTAAATGACGTAAATATTTTTGAGGGGCATGTTGCATGTGATCCAGAATCAAAATCTGAAATTGTACTACCAATTACTATAAACAATAAAGTTGTAGCCGTTTTAGATGTTGATAGTCCAATATTAAATAGATTTACCAAAGAAGATGAAGATGGACTGGAACGTGTAGTTGAGACATTAAAAAAACATGTTGATTGGGAATTTGTAGAAAAAGCATTATCAATAGGAGGTTAAGTTTATGATTGAAGTAAGATGGCATGGTCGTGGTGGTCAAGGAAGTTTTACCATCGCAAGATTGCTAGGGATGGCAGCATCAGTTTATGGAGGTTCATATGCACAAGCGTTTCCATCATTTGGACCAGAGAGACGTGGCGCACCAGTACTAGGATTTACAAGAATAGACTCTAATAAAATTACAGACAGAAGTGAAGTAGACATGTGTGATTATGTTGTGGTATTAGACGAAACACTCTGGGGCCCTGGGGTATTATCAGGATTAAAAGAGGAAACGATTATTATTGTTAATACTGCAACACCAGATAAATACATGAATCAAGTGACAAATAAAATCATAACACTGGATGCAACAACACTTGCTCTTGAATATTTAGGAAGACCGATTACAAATACGGCTATGCTGGGGGCTCTTGTAGCGGTTGGAGGTTTTGTTTCGTTAGACAATTGTAAAGATGCAATTGGTGCAAGTATGAATGCGAAAATTGCTGACAAAAATATTATATTAATTGAAGAAGCATTTAAAAAGGCAAAGGAGGTACAAAATGGATAGACCTAAGGTCAAAAAATGGCAGGAACCTACATCGGTATCGGATTATCCACTTGGTGCAACTTGTGAGAGTGATCACTTAGTAAGTATAAATGCAGGTTGGAGAACGTATAAACCGGTAATTGATCAAGATAAATGTGTGATGTGTTTGAGATGTTTTTTAGTATGTCCAGATGGTGTTATAGATAAGTCAGAAGGCCAACTTAATATTGATTATGACTACTGTAAAGGTTGTGGTGTATGTGCTTATGAGTGCAAACCTAAGTGCATTGAAATGGTGAAGGAGGAAAAATAAGTGAAAAAATTTATTTGTGGAAATGACGCTGTAGCAGAAGGCGTTCGTTTAGCAAAACCACATGTTATTTCTGCTTATCCAATAACGCCGCAAACAATTTCTGTTGAGCGATTGTCTGAAATGGTTGAAGATGGATCATTGAAGGCAGAATTTATGCATGTTGAATCAGAGCACAGTGCCCTTGCATGTGCGATGGGTGTTTCTTCAGTTGGCGCTAGGGCATTTACAGCGACGTCATCTCAAGGTTTATTATATATGGCCGAGTGTTTGCCTTACGCAAGTGGAGCGCGTATGCCAATCGTAATGATGAATGCGAATAGAGCTCTTGCAACCCCTTGGAATATTTATGGGGATCAAATGGATGCTATGTTTTTATTGAATTCAGGCTGGATTCAAGTCTATGTTGAAGATGCCCAGGAAGCCCTTGATATGATGATTCAAGCTTATAGAATAGCAGAAGATAAAGACGTAATGGCTCCTGTGATGGTTAATTTAGATGGATTTGTGCTGACGCACACTTATGAACTTGTAGAAATTCCAGAACAAGCAAAAGTGGATGCCTTTCTTCCACCAATTAAACTAACAGATCAAGTAATGTCATTAGAGGCGCCAAAGAGTTTATGTATTTCAGCGGGAAATGACTTTAACCAAGAATTTAAGATGAAGCAAGAGCAGGATATGCATGCCTCAGTACCTGTTATTGAAGCGGTAGATAAAGCATATGGTCAAGCATTTGGACGTTATTATAATGGCATGATTGATACTTATAAATGTGATGATGCTGAAGTTATCTTAGTAACGACAGGTAGTGTTACTGGAACAACGAGAATTGTGTGTGATGAACTTCGAGCAGCAGGTAAAAAAGTTGGCGTACTAAAGTTGCGTTATGTACGTCCATTTCCAGCGGATTATTTAAGAGAAACTTTAAAAAGTGTTGCTGCAGTTGGCGTTATCGATAAAAATATATCCTTTGGCTATGAAGGGACTATTTTTACTAATGTAAATTCAGCTCTTGTAACGCTTGAAAATATACCAAGCACCCTAAATTTTATAGGTGGCCTTGGTGGAAGAGATATAACCAAAGACAACATTCGTCAGGCATATGAGGCTTTATTGGCTAAAGCCGCAGGGAATGAAGTGGATAGAATTCAATATATGAATGTGAGGTGTGCAGAATAATGACACAGAAGTGGAATGCGAGAACGCTAGCAAATGAAGAATTATTTTATGGACATAAGGCTTGTGGTGGCTGTGGTGAGAGTTTAGCAGTTCGATTAGCAATGAAAATACTAGGGGAAAGAGCTTTTGCTTCTCTTCCTGCTGGATGTATGTCAGCCGTTTCTTTTATCTATCCTAATATGGCTTTTACAAATAACGCAATTATAACCCCCTTTGCTTCGACAGGTGCTGTTGCATCAGGAGTTGCAGCGGGTTTAAAGGCTCTTGGTATAGAAAATGCACATTCTGTAGGATTTGCAGGAGATGGTGGTACAGCCGATATTGGTATTCAAGCTTTATCAGGTGCCATTGATAGAAATGACAACATCATATATATCTGTAATGATAATGAGGCATATATGAACACAGGTATCCAAAAAAGTGGGTTAACGCCTTATGGAACTAAAACGACAACCACGCCTGCTGGTAAGAATTTACCAGGCTCTATTACCATGAAAAAGAACATGTTTGAAATTGTTGCAGCACATGATATTGCTTATGCAGCAACAGCAAGTGTCGGTTATTTAGAAGACTTTATGAGAAAAGTTCAAAAGGCAAAAGACACGGAAGGAACTTCATATATTCACGTCTTTGCACCGTGTCCGACAGGCTGGGGACATGAGTCAAACATAACAATTGACTTGGCAAAACAAGCAGTTGATTCAGGACTCTGGTATTTAGCAGAATATGAAAATGGTGAATTTACACTTAATAAAGATCCTAAAGAGTTTGCATCTGTTGAAGACTATTTAAAGGTGCAAAGTCGCTTTAAACACTTAACAGATGAAAATATTGAAGTCATCAAAGCACACAGAGATAAAAAATGGACGAAAATGCGTCGTGATTGGGTTCGATAATATGTCCCTAACATATTTATTATAAAATTGTTAAGCTAAATCATAAAATCAGCTATTGGATGTGAAATCTGATAGCTGATTTTATTTATTTGATTATGAGTTAATAGGATCATGTATCACCAAATTTTTACCTGATGCCTTTGCTTGATACATTAAGTCATCTGCACGCTTGATGAGACTATAGGATGTATCGTTATTCCAATATGAAAGTCCAATGCTAACCGTTATAGAATGCGCAACAGGATCGAAACGCGTCTGAGCTATTTTTTTGCGAATAACTTCAACTAACTTAATGCTTTCTTCATAAGTATGGTGTTCAAGTATTAGTAAAAATTCCTCACCACCATATCTACCTAATAGGCAGTTTGTGAGTAATTGATTACAAATCGTTTTCGTTGTCTTAATCAGAACCTCATCACCAATTTGGTGACCATATTGATCGTTGACCATTTTAAAATTGTCGATATCAATAATGGCAACGGCGAGTTTTGTTGACGTGTTTGCGCTAAAAATAATTTCTTTGAGATGGTTGTTAATATAACGATGATTGAATAATTTTGTCAGACTGTCTCGATTAGCCATATCTTCAAGTTGCTGTGTGCGTTTTTTAACTTGTTCTTCTAATTCCATATTTGTTTTAATCAGATGCTCTTCTAAAAAAAGTTTTGAGTTCAGTTTATTAAATAAAATAAAAAGAAAATAGAGCGCTGCTGATGTTATTAATAAACTTAATATGGAAAAAGCAGAAAATTTATAGACAGGACTTAGATATTCTGATTTATTTTGTGTTACAACAAGATATAAGTCTCGCTCTATATGATTAGAATCAAAGTTGAGTTTTTGACCATAATAATATTTTTCGTTATCTAATAGCTTAGCTTCAAAAAAATTATTTCCAGTATTAATCTGATTAATGATGTGTTTTGTAATCGGATTATCTCTTGTATCATTTAAAATTAAAGATCTGTTGGGATGTGCTATTGTAGCACCTGAACTATCAAGTAAAAACATGTAGCCAGTATCACCTAATTTAATGGAATCAACAAAAAACTGAGTAAAATAGTCTACTTGAGGTGAAACGAGTGCAACGCCAATTACTTCGCTGTTAAATTTAATGGGTGCGCTTACGACAAAAATTGGATTCTCTCTCCAAATACTTCTATATATTTCACTGACATAGTAGGATTTTCCACTAAAAATGTTATTTATATATGAAAAGTTAACGCCTCCCTTTCCAATGGTTTCATGGCGAACGGTATCAACAATAAATTCCCCATTATCAACAGTTAGGGTATGATTGTCCATTTGAATATTTATTGGAGATTTTGTTTTAATAGCAATAGGAAGATTTTCATAGTAGGGATAGGATTTGTGTAACTGGTTAAGATAGTTAGTTGCTCGTGTACGTGAAGTTTCATCTTTGGGGTGAAGACATAAAGTAACAATATCATTATTCAAGGCAATTTGTTGAGCAAGTCTTACTTGGTCGTCAATCCAGAGTTCGAGCATTGTAGCAGCTTGAAGTGTTAACTGATGTCCTTCATCAGCAAATTCCTTTTCTTTTGTATTTAGCAGATCATTTATTGTAAATACACTTTTGATTAATAAAATTATTATAATTGAAAGCAAAATAAATTGTTTGTTTTTCTTTGACATGATACCCTCCATCAGTTATATATAATTATACCCAAACGCGCTGCTTTTAATTAATAAAAACAAAACAAACTCTCAGGTTCATCCGAACCAGAGAGTTTGTTTTGAATCATTATTTATATTTTGAGGGGTGTTACTTTTCGTAACATCGAATTGAGTTATCTTTGTACGCGACCTGATGCATCACCGTTCATAAGTGTTTCTACTTCTGAAACGTTGACATGGTTAAAATCACCAAAGATAGTGTGTTTAAGGGCTGAAGCTGCAACAGCAAATTCTAAAGATTCGCCACAAGGCTTGCCTGAAAGTAGTCCATAGATTAAGCCAGCTGCAAATGAATCACCACCGCCAACGCGATCAACAATACGAACATCATATTTTTTTGATTGGTAGAAGTCAGTACCATCGTAGATAAGGGCAGACCAGCCATTATCTGATGCTGAATAACTTTCTCTTAAACTTGTTACTACATATTTAAAATCGAATTCTTCTTTCATTCTTTTGAAGATATCCTTGTATCCGTCTAGTTTTAAATCACTTGATGTAACATCTGTATCACCTGGTTTGAAGCCAAGAACTTTTTCTGCGTCTTCTTCATTACCAATACAAACGTCAACGTATTGCATTAACTTAGACATGGTTTCTTTTGCTTCTTCTGGTGTCCATAATTTTTTTCTATAATTAAGGTCTACACTAACTGTAACACCGTGCTTTTTTGCTGCTTTAAGGGCTGCTTCCGTAAGGTCAGCACCTGCCTTGCTGATTGCAGGCGTGATGCCTGAGAAGTGGAACCACTCAGCATCTTTAAAAATTTCATCAAAATCAAACTCATCTACTTTGGCTTGTGCAATTGCTGATTCAGCTCTATCGTAGATTACTTTTGAAGGTCTCATTGAAGCGCCTGTTTCAAGGAAATAGATGCCTAATCTATCACCACCACGTGCAACGTAATCCGTTTTAACACCATATCGTCTTAAGTGATTGATTGCAGATTGTCCAATTTCATGAGCAGGTACCTTTGATACGAAATGTGCATCAAAGCCATAGTTTGCTAGTGAAACAGCTACATTAGATTCACCACCACCGTATATTACATCAAAACTTTCAGCTTGAACAAATCTAGAATAATCAGGCGTTGATAATCTTAACATAATTTCGCCCATTGTAATTACTTTTTTCATTTTAGTCACCCCTTACTTTCTTGCTTCAGCTACTTTTGCAACAAAAGCAGCAGCTTTTTCTTTAATTTCTTCTGGTGTACCTTTTGTAAGATTACCACCAACACCGACGGCAACAACACCGTTAGCAATCCATTGATCAACGTTGTCAATACTTACACCACCTGTAGGCATAACATTTGCTTGTGGAAGTGGACCTTTAATGGCTTTGACGTAGCTTGGACCAAACGCAGAACCTGGAAATAACTTTACCACATCAACGCCCATCTCCATTGCACTAATGACTTCTTTGATTGTCATACAACCAGCCATATATGGAATTGCATAGCGATTACAACATCTTGCAATAGCTTCGTCGAAGTGTGGGCTGACGATATACTCAGCACCATTTAATATAGCAACTCTGGCTGTTTCGGAATCTAAAACCGTTCCAGCACCGATGATTAATTCTTCAGATGAAAATTTTTCCTTAAGCTCCTTAATGACGCATTCAGCACCAGGAACTGTGAAAGTTACTTCGATAGCAGGAACGCCGCCTTCAATACAGGCTTTTGAGATTGTTGCTGCTTGGTCTGAAGAGTCAGCGCGTACAACTGCAACAACACCTACATCTGTAATACGTTTTACAATTAAATGTTTGTTTAACATAATTATTCCTCCGTTTCGTATTGTGAAACGCAATATCGCATTGCGAAACTCACGTTCAGTATATCGGATAAAAGTTCAAAAAGCAATAAAAAAAATTAGGCTAAGCGCCTAATTCTTTTGAAATCTTTTGACTGTATTCTATAATCAGTTGTTTAAATTGTTCAATTCGATCATCGTTTAATCGGATAATAGGTGTTGAAATACTAATAGCACCAACCGCTTCACCTGCATAATTTCGAATAACCGCTCCGAAACATCGTACTTGCAATTCGTTTTCCTCATTATCTTCAGCGTATCCTGTAATACGTACTTCCTTTATCATGTCTAAGAAAGAATCGAGAGTGGTAATTGTGTTGACTGTTAATTTTTCTATAGGGCTGATCGTCCAAATATCTTTGATTTGCTGATCGGTATAAGTAGATAGAATAGACCTTCCAACGGATGTGCAATACATTGGACTGCGTTTACCGATACTTGAGTGCATTCGAATGGTCTCTTTACTATCATATTTATCTATATAAACAATGTAGGGTGCATCGGGCATAACCAGATGGACAACTTCACCGG
>Ga0193962_1001293_pt1 | contig 11698 bp, 6 predicted proteins | sample FB_5_MG_FD_140335 | JGI IMG/M metagenome (GOLD analysis project Ga0193962, IMG submission 140335) | Microbial mat bacterial communities from the Broadkill River, Lewes, Delaware, United States - FB_5_MG | ecosystem: Environmental > Aquatic > Freshwater > River > Microbial mats | place: USA...
ACTGTAAATGACTATTTGGCAAAGCGTGATGGTACTGAGATGGGTGCTTTATATGAGTTTTTAGGCTTTAGTGTAGGGATTATTACAGATGATATGCATGATCCTAAAGTAAAAGCTGGTGCATATGATGCAGATATTACATATGGTACAAATAATGAGTTTGGATTTGATTATTTACGCGATAATATGAGCTATTCAAAAGATCAAATGGTTCAAAAGAGAGGTCATAATTTTGTTATAGTTGATGAAGTTGATTCTATTTTAATTGATGAAGCTAGAACACCTCTGATCATATCTGGTCCTGTTAATAAAACGATGGATGACTATCATATAGCTAATAATATTGCAACTCAACTTGTTAAAGATGAACATTTTACAGTTGATGAAAAAGATAAAGTAATTCTTATAACAGAAGAGGGTATTACAAAAGCTGAAGAATTATTTGGTGTTGAAAATCTATACTCACCTGAAAATTCTTCACTTCCGCACTCATTAGACCAAGCACTCAAAGCTAACCATCTTTTTGAAAAAGATGTTGATTATGTGATCAATGATGGTGAAGTTGTGATCGTAGATGAGTTTACAGGTCGTTTAAGCGAGGGTCGAAGGTTTTCTGAGGGTCTGCACCAAGCATTAGAAGCGAAAGAGGGTGTAGAGGTTAAAGAGGAGACTCAGACTTTAGCTGATATTACGTTTCAAAACTACTTTAGAATGTATAATAAGTTAGCTGGTATGACTGGTACTGCTGAAACTGAAGCTACTGAATTTGCACAAATATATGAACTTGATGTTGTGTCAATTCCTACTAATATTCCAATATCACGTCAAGATCTAAATGACTTAATCTATAAAACTGAAACTGAAAAATTTTCAGCGGTTATTAAAAAAATAAAAGAGCTTCAACAAAATGGTCAACCAGTTTTGATTGGTACTGCATCTATAGAAAAATCAGAAGCACTTCATGCTGTCTTAAAGAAAGAGAAGATTGCTCATACGGTTTTAAATGCTAAAAATCATGAGCAAGAGGGTGAGATCATTAAAAATGCAGGTGCTAAAGGGGCTGTTACAATTGCAACTAATATGGCAGGTCGTGGTGTCGACATTAAAGTTAGCGATGAAGTAAAAGAACTTGGCGGATTATATATTGTTGGTACAGAAAGACACGAAAACCGTCGTATCGATAATCAGCTTCGTGGACGTTCAGGTCGTCAGGGTGATGCTGGTACTACACAATTTTACTTATCTTTAGAAGATAATCTCCTTCGTATTTTTGGAAGTGATAAAATCAAGTCTATTATGGAGAGACTTGGTGTTGAAGATGGTGAATTTATAGAATCTAAAATGGTTACACGTGCAGTTGAGAAAGCTCAGAAAAAAGTTGAAAACATGCACTATGAGGGTCGTAAGCAAATTGTTGAGTACGATGATGTTGCAAATGAACAAAGAAAGATCGTATATAAATTTAGAAATCAATTACTAGATCCAGAGTTTGATATTCTTGAAAAAATTAATGAGATCAGACTCGAATATGTTCAAAATCTATTTTTTCTTTCAGATATCTTTGATGGTACAGCAAAAGAAGACTTTAATCTTGAAAAATTAGTTAAACATATAAAAGAAGATATGAACTTTGATATCAGTGTTGAATCTTTAGAAAACCTAGAATATGAAGAAGCTTTAGAGAAAGTAAATGCTGAGATCAAAAAAGCATATGATGATAAGATGAGTGTCTTAGAATCTGATGTTCAAAATGAGATTGCACGTGAACTTTACCTTAAAGAGCTTGATTCTGCATGGCGTGAGCACTTATATGCAATGGATAACATGAAAACAGGTATTCGTCTACGTGCTTATAACCAAAAAGATCCATTAGTTGAGTATAAAAAAGAGAGTTTTAATCTTTTTAGAGAGCTAATTAACGATATAAAATTTAATACTATCAAAACTCTTCAGATCATACAGTTTAGAATGGAGTCAGCTGAAGATGAGGCAAAGAGGATGGCAGAGCAGTTGGAACTTGAAAGAAAAGCAAATGCAGCTGTTACACAATTAAGCACGGAAAATCAAGAATCTATTTCAACTAAAAAACCTGCCAGAAATGAACCTTGTCCATGTGGAAGTGGTAAAAAATACAAGCAATGTTGTGGTAAAAGTGGTCCTAAGAAAGGGGTGTTTGCTTCAAGCGGAGCAACTGCTTCTTGAAAAATAAATTAATACCTTACTTAGTAAAAAGATTTTTGAGGTTTGACAAAGAACAACCTTTCATCTTTTTATCAGCAATGTTAGCTTTTTTAGGTATCTCTCTTGGAGTTATGGTTTTAATTATAGCTATGGCTCTTATGAATGGTTTTGATGGAGAGTTTAAAAAGAAACTAACTATTATGAATTACCCACTTAGTGTTATCCCAAAATTTTATGGTTCTGTTGACGAACAACTTTTAATGGATTTAGAATTAAGATTTCCAGATCTAAAATTTAGTCCTTATGTTCAAAGTGCTGTTATGGCTAGAAGTGGCTCTAAGTTGGAGGGTGGTTATATATTTGGAGTTGATTTTAAAGCTGAAGCACATGTAAATAAGATTGTAGCTAAAGCTCTTGAAGATGCTAAAATTGGAAAATTTGATGTGTTAATCGGAAAAAGTTTAAAAGATGAGTTTAATCTATATGTTGACGATAAGCTTATGTATATATTTACAAATGCTGAACCGGGTGGTCTCTCAGTTACTCCAAGAATAAAACGTTTTGATGTAAAAGGAATTTTTGATTCAGGATTAACAGCGTACGATAAAGCATATAGTTATACTAGTCTAGAATCTCTTCAAAAATTATTAAGAATACCTTCAAACCAATATGATGGTATACATATATATTCAACAAATCCACATAAAGATATTGAAAAAATAAAAGAGGTTTTACCACCAGGAGCATCTATAAAAGGATGGTGGGAAGATAATGCAAACTTTTTTGCGGCATTAGAACTTGAAAAAGTATCATTATTTATAGTTTTAATGCTTATTATTTTAATAGCAGCTATAAACATCATATCTTCACTTCTGATGACGGTTATGAATAGAAGAAGTGATATAGCACTTCTTATGTCACTAGGAACAACAAAAACAGAAATTAAAAAAGTATTTTTATATCTTGGCATAGTTATTGGTATTAGTGGTATTTTGGCAGGTGTAGTTTTGGGTTTTAGTGGTATATGGGTACTTTCAACCTTTGATTTGGTATCCTTACCTAAAGATGTGTACCCAACAACAACTCTACCTCTAGACCTTAATACCAAAGACTTTTTTATGATCATATTTGGTGCATTTTTAATTGTAATAGCATCTTCATATTATCCTGCAAAAAAAGCTAGTGAAGTTGATATACTAACTGTTTTAAGAAATGAATAATTTATTTTTTGTCAAAAACACTAAACGGTAGTAAAAGCGTTCTCTTTATTATGTTTAGAGGCGCTACTATTATCTCTTTTGCAATCATTGATTTGATTTTTGGATCATCAAGATTACCATCTATTTTTAAAGATGTAGAGATACTGTCTTTATCAAAAATTATATGTCCTACCAATGGAATTTTTGATGCTGCACTACCAAGATCTGTTTTGAGATTCAATTTCATATCAATTTTATTTTTTAGTAAACTAACATTTCCATATCCTAAAATATTAAGCTCATCAGACTCTAAAAATAGGTTTGTAATATTATAGATATGATTTTTATAATTAAACATCATATATGCATTTTTTGCATCAAGACCTTTAGAATTGTATGATGGTAAAGAAAATGTAACTAAAGAAGGTATTGTATTAACAAAAGCTAGGACGTTATTAAGTAACCTAAACTCTTTTATTGTTGTATCTTTTACAAAAGCAACCCCTGAAAAATTATCTATGTTTCCTTTTATAGAAAAATCAAGGTTTCCACCATTAAATTTAGACATTGAAAACAAGTTTTCCATAAAAATATCCCCAAATCCAGCCCCATACATATGAAAATTTCTATTTTTATATTTAAAGCCAGCTTCGCCTTTTTTATATTTAAGTTGTGCTGTAGTTTCTTTATTTAAATATTGTAGGTTGATACTCTCAGCTAATACTCTTCTTTGTTCGCTTAAAATTATTTTCGAATCTGTGATATTGGCTGCAATGCTGTAGTTAGAAGGTTTAGAATCATCACTTTTTATAGAGTTTATAAGCTTTGTTATTTCATTTAGATTGATTTCAATATTAGAGCCTTTAGCATCTATATTTGAGTTTTGTATATTTATATTTACTTGATCGTTTATAGATATAGAAGTTTTGTTTTCCTTATTTGAAATGCCATTAATAATATACTTTGAAACTGGTTTATTGTTTTTAGATAGTAGATGATAATCATAATCTAGTTTTGCAGTGAATCTAATATCTTGTTCATCAGCTTGTTTATAAAGGGAAAATGTTCCATTATCTATGTTGTATCTACGCAAAAATGAAGAGTAAGGCTTAATTTTGTCTAAAGAGTTAAATCCCACAACCCATCTTTTGTCTGTATGAAAAGCGGATATGTTGAGACTAGATGCATTAGCAATTATTTGGTCTTTAAAGCTTTTTATTTTTAGAACTATTTTTTCATTTATTTTAAATATATCTTCAAGTGCATCATTTGAGAAATTAAATTTATTTATTGTTATTAATCCATCTTTAGAATCAAGATTATAGTTAAAATCAAAATTTGAACTGAAAAAGTTTTCAAATTCTATATTTGAATCATCTGTAAAAATAGAATTATTTTTATATCTAAGATCTAAATTAAACAAATTTACTTTTTGTTTTTTAGAGTAAAACGATATGGGGTCTTTTGAAGAGATCTTAATCTCATCATCAGTGTATCTTAGATTTAGATCTACTACTGATTGATCGAGTTCAATATCTAAGTATTTAAACTTTGTAATATCAAAATTTATATCATGAATATTTTTCTTAAAATTTGCAGAACCAGATATATATGCATGTATATTATTATTAGATGATAGTTCAATAGTTGGTATATTTGCTTCTAGTGAGTTTAGGTTAAATGGAAGTTTAAAGTTTTCCAACTTAGTACTGTTTCCTAAAAGCAACCATTTAGAATTATCTATTTCTATAGAGTCTTTATTTGACCCAATTATATACTTTACTTTTAAGTTGTTCTTTTTCGTATCTAAATATAGCTTATCTGAAAAGTATATTTTTGAGAGATCAAAGTTTATATAACCTTTTGAGTTTTTTAGATCAAGTTTAGCATCTACATCTGCGCTAGCTATATCTTTATATGCAGCTTTCATTTTAGGTATATCAACATCAAAATTATTTAGTTTAACTAGTGTATCATTAAGATCTAGATCTAAACCTAAGTATGTGAAATTTGCTTTATTTGTGTAAAACTCACCTTTTGCATCTACATCTAATGTCATTAAATTTATTGCTAAAATTAAATTTGTATCCATATAGCCACTATTTTGTATAAATGGAAGGTTTATTTTATATCTTTTTAAAAGAGATTTTAGGTCTTGATTTAATATACCATCAAATAAAAGATGTAAAGTTAAAATTTCTTGCGGTTTTGTAAAGTCTATTCTAAGCCAACTAGCATCTAAATTGAAATCATATGTTGTTGAATTATTTGGAAGTATAAATAACACACCGTCTTTAAAAACAAGTTCAGTATAGTCTGTTTGGATAGGTTCTAACTTTTGTTTTGGATCATATGTATATTTTAGAGATTTAGCAACACCATATGCATAAAAGTTTTTAAGAGCATTGGTTGGTTTGTTATAGTTTATAAAACCATATGCTTGTTTTATATCAAGTTGTTTCATATCTATAGCATCATCAACCCAATAAACTACTCTTGGATCCATATTTAAAATAGATACTATATAGCTTGTGCTAGGTATACTTTTATTTGAGCTAATAGCATAATGTAGCTTTTTAGAATTGGATTTAAGATTAACATCTACAGATAAATCATCTTTTAATTCAACAGTTGATCTTGCAAAAAACATATTTTTTGTTGCATTTAGAACTATATCTGCTGTTGCTTTAAGACCTATTTTTTTGTTTTCAAGTTTGTTTATATGTAAATTAAGATATTTATTATTTGTGCTTATAGATGAGTTGAAGTCTATATCACTAGAGACTGCGTTAAAGCTTCCTCCATTTTTTTGAGTAAAGTGAAGACTTCCGGTAGCATCACCATATGTTATTTTTTTTATTTCAATGGAGTTGATAAACATAGATAGATATACAATCTTGTTTATATGTTTAATTATACTTGTAGATTTTAGATCAAAACTAGATTTAGATTCTTTTTTTGAAATATTTATATCTTTAATATAAATATTTAATTTTTCATCCCATTTAATGTATAATTTGTCTATTCTTACAGAATCAAAACTAATATTTTTAAGGTTAATACCAGAACTTAAAAGTAAATATGTTACAGAAAGTACCAATATAATGAATATAAAAAAGCTTACAATACTAAAATATATTTTAGAGATACTATTAATTATGAGTGTGTCTTTCATTTATTACCTAAATCAGCCTGTTATGTCGAAAAAAATTATTTATATTCCAAATGGTTCAATTAATAAGATTATATCACATTTAAGGGCAAATAATTACGATTTATCCAAACTAGATTCTTTGTACTTAAGAGTTATAGGTTCACCTCAAAGTGGTTGGATTGATATAGGTCAAAGTAGACTAACAAGAGCTGATTTTTTATATAAACTAACGAGTGCTAAAGCGGCTCTTAGAAATGTTACTTTAATACCAGGGGAAACAACTTATATATTTTTAAATCAACTCTCAAGCAATTTAAACTTAGACAGAGTAAAGTTGCAATATTTTTACGAAAAGTATACACCTATAAAAGAGGGTGCATTTGTTCCTGATACATATAAGGTACCAGTTGGTATAGATGAAAAAACACTTATAAAATTGTTACTAAGTAAGTCAAAACAACAGATGAAAAAATTATCAAATAAGATTTTTGGTTCATATGATGAAAAAAAATGGTTTCATTTTGTAGCAGTTGCATCTGTAATTCAAAAAGAATCAGCAAATAATGAAGAGATGCCACTTGTATCTTCTGTGATCTATAATAGGCTTAGAAAAGGAATGAAGCTTCAAATGGATGGTACATTAAACTATGCAAAGTACTCACATCTTAAGGTAACTCCTAAACGTATAAGAAATGATACAAGTATCTACAATACCTATAAACATAAGGGTGTACCGAGTATTCCTGTGTGTAATGTTGGTTTTGAAGCTATAAAAGCAGCAGTGTTTCCAGCAAAGACTAACTACCTATATTTTATGAAATCAAAGAATGGTACTCATGATTTTTCACGTAACTATTCTACACATTTACGCAACATAAAGCGTGTTACTAAATGATACACATTGTCCAATTAAATCGTTTTTTATAATTTAAGATAGTAATTATTGTATGAAACCTAGTATGATTGTGTTACATATCCACAAGGTTGTATTAACTTTGATGGAAAACTACCTTATTAAGGAATTAAATTATGTCAAAAATCATTTGGTCAAAGATTGATGAAGCTCCGGCTTTAGCAACTTATTCGTTATTACCTATAGTTAATGCTTTTACTAAAGAAGCTGGTGTTGAAGTTGTAACTTCTGATATTTCATTAGCTGGACGTGTTCTTGCAGCAATGGGTCTTGCTGAAGATAACTTATCTAAATTAGGTGAAGTTGTTTTACAAGAAGATGGAAACATTATCAAACTTCCAAATATTTCAGCTTCTGTTGGTCAACTTAAAGATTGTATAGCAGAACTTCAAGGACAAGGATATGATATTCCTAACTATCCTGAAAATCCTTCAAATGATGAAGAAAAAGCTCTTCAAGCTAAGTATAGCACTTGTCTTGGTTCTGCTGTTAACCCAGTTTTAAGAGAAGGTAACTCAGATAGACGTGCTGCAGTAGCTGTAAAGAAGTTTGCTCAAAATAATCCTCACCGTCTTAAGCCATTTGCTGAAGACTCTAAAGCATATGTAGCTCATATGGAGGGTAAAGGTGATTTCTTCGCAAATGAAAAATCTGTAACATCTGACAAAGATCAAAAAGTAACAATTGCTATTAATGGTAAAGAGTTAACTACTATTGATGCATTAGCTGGAGAAGTTCTTGATGGTACTTTTATGTCAGTTAAAGCTTTACGTGAGTTTTATAGAAAAACAATCGAAGATGCAAAATCAAAAGGTCTTATTTGGTCTTTACATTTAAAAGCTACAATGATGAAAATTTCTGATCCAATTATGTTTGGTCATGGTTTTGAAATCTTTTTTGAAGATGTATTTGCAAAATATGCTGATACTTTCAAAGAATTAGGCGTAAATCCTAATCAAGGTATGAGTGACTTGGAGAAAAAAATTGCTGGTCATTCTCAAGAAGCTGAGATTAAAGCAGCTTTCCAGGCAGTAGTTGACTCTGATGCTCCTAAAATTGCTATGGTTGACTCTGATAAAGGTACAACTAACTTTAATGCTTCAAACGATATAATAATAGATGCATCTATGCCTGTTGTTGTGCGCGAAGGTGGTAAGCAGTGGGACAGAACAGGGGCAGCACTAGAAACTGTTGCTGTTATTCCTGATTCTACTTATGCAATGTTTCATGCAGAGATGGTAGCTGATTGTGTTAAAAATGGTCAATACGATGTAACTACAATGGGTACTATGCAAAATATCGGTCTTATGGCTCAAAAAGCTGAAGAGTATGGTTCTCATCCAACTACATTTGAACTTGCTGAAGCTGGTACTGTAACTGTTACTACAGAAGATGGTACTTGTTTAATGAGTTTTGAGTGTGAAGCTGGCGATATCTGGAGAATGGCTCGTACTAAAGATATCCCTATTCGTGACTGGGTACGTTTAACTGTTGAGAGAACTAGAATAGAAAATGTTCCTGCCGTGTTCTGGTTAGACGAAAACCGTGCTCACGATGCAGAATTACTAAAAAAAGTAAAAGAGTACTTAAAAGATTACGATACATCAGGTTTAGATATTCAGTTTATGAATGTTACAGATGCTACACGTTTTACAAATGCTCGTGTACGTGAAGGTAAAACTACTATCGCTGTTACTGGTAATGTTTTACGTGATCACCTAACTGATATGTATCCAATTTTAGAGCTTGGAACTTCAGCTAAAATGCTTTCAATAGTTCCGTTGATTGCTGGTGGTGGGTTATATGAAACTGGTGCTGGTGGTTCTGCTCCTAAACACGTTGATCAGTTTTTAGAAGAAGGTCACTTACGTTGGGATTCACTAGGTGAATTTTTAGCACTAGCTGAATCTTTAAGATTTATTGCTCAAAAACACAATTCTGATAAACTAGCTGCTGTTACAGCTGGATTAGATGCTGCTAATGATGGTTACTTAAGTAACAACAAAGCACCGTCTAGAAAATGTGGTGAACCAGATAACAAAGCTAGTCACTTTTATGTAGCGCAATATTGGGCACAAGCACTAGCTGATAGTGACAATGCTGAATTAGCTGATAAATTTGGACCAATTGCTAAAGAATTAACTGAAAAAGAAGAGCAAATTATGTCTGAACTGCTTGCTGTTGAAGGTAAGGCTCAAGATGTTGGTGGTTACTTCCATCCAGATGATGCAAAAGCTGAAAAAGCTATGCGTCCATCTGCAACATTAAATGCTATAATAGATTCAATATAATTGTATTTAAGTAGAATGAGGGTTTTCCTCATTTTGCTTTTTTTATGAAACTAGTTATTAGTTTTATAATAGAAGCAAAATATTTAAGGAGTATGTATGAGTAAAGGAAAAAGAGTAGGGATAGTCGGTGCTGGAAATGTTGGTGCTACGGTTGCATACTCATTAGCTATGCTTGGAAGTTGTCATGAAATTATTTTACGTGACAACAAGATTGAAGTAGCTAAAGGTAAAGCCCTTGATATGTCTCAAGCTGCAGCTGCAGTTAGAAGTCACACTGTTGTTACAGTTGCAGAAGATATGTCTCAACTTACTGATTGTGATGTGGTAGTAGTTACTGCTGGAAGCCCTCGTTTACCAGGTATGAGTCGTGATGACCTACTTATGATAAACGCAAAGATCACAAGGGAAGTTATTGGTGGAATTGCAAAGTATTCTCCAAATGCGATCATTATTATGGTTTCGAATCCATTAGATGCAATGACATATGTTGCACTTAAAGAAAGTGGATTTGATAGAAGCCGTGTTATAGGGATGGCTGGAATTTTAGATAGTTCACGTATGGCTGCTTTTATTCAAGAGAAACTAGGATATGGTGGTGGACAAATTCGTGCATCTGTAATGGGTGGTCACGGTGATGATATGGTTCCACTTCCTCGTTATTCTACTGTAGCAGGTGTACCTCTTTCAGACGTTTTAACTAATGATGAGATTGATGAAATTGTTCATCGTACGCGTCATGGTGGTGCCGAGATCGTAGGATATTTAAAAACTGGTTCTGCTTATTATGCTCCTGCAAAATCTACAGCTTTAATGGTAGAAGCTATTTTAAAAGATACAAAACAGATTCATCCTTGTGCAGTTTACTTAGATGGTGAATATGGATATAACGATGTTGTATCAGGTGTACCTGTTATGCTTGGAGCGAATGGTGCTGAAAAGATTATTGAAGTAACACTTGATGAAAAAGAAAAAGAGATGTTTAAAAACTCTTGTGGATCTGTTCAGGAACTTATAGATTCATTAAATAACCATAAATTTTTTGAGGAAAACTAAGAATGCGTGAAATAGCATATGAAGAAATTGTAAAAAATGTTAGAGATATTATTGTTTACTCTGCTTCAAACTTACCTGAAGATGCATTAAATGCAATGAAGGAAGCTTATGAGAATGAAAAAAGCCCTGTAAGCAAAGAGGTTCTTAAACAACTTCTTGAAAATGCTGACATCGCTAGCAGTGAAGCTCGTCCATTATGTCAAGATACTGGTTTAGCGGTATTTTTTGTAAAAGTAGGTGCTGATGTTAAAGTTGTTGGCGGACTTTTAAGAGACGCAATCAACGAGGGTACTGAAAAAGGTTACACAGAGGGTTATTTAAGAGCTTCAACATGTGAGCCTTTCTCTCGTGCGAACTTAAAAGACACTGTTGGATATAACCTTCCTGCGATTATTCACTTTGATATAGTTGAGGGTGACAAGATAGAGATCGAATATGCCGCTAAAGGTGGTGGATCTGAAAACGTATCTCGTGCACGTGTATTTCCACCAGCTGCTGGAAAAGACGGTGTAGTTGAGTTTGTTAAAGAGTGTATCTCTGATGCTGGACCAAATCCATGTCCACCAATCACTGTTGGTGTAGGAATTGGTGGTACATTTGAGAAAGCTGCAATCAGCTCAAAACATGCTCTATTTAGAGATCTTGGAACTACTAATGAAGATCCGGAGATGGCTGATCTTGAAGAGAGAATGATGATTGAGATTAATAATCTTGGAATTGGTTCTATGGGAATGGGTGGATCTCAAACTGCTTTAGCTGTACATATAGAGTCTAACCCATGTCACATTGCTTCATTGCCTGTTTCTGTAAATGTTCAATGCCATAGTTCACGCCATACACATATTACTATATAAGGATTAAGTGATGAGTAAAACATATAATTTAACTACACCACTTACTGAGGAGA
>Ga0193962_1001295_pt1 | contig 11684 bp, 8 predicted proteins | sample FB_5_MG_FD_140335 | JGI IMG/M metagenome (GOLD analysis project Ga0193962, IMG submission 140335) | Microbial mat bacterial communities from the Broadkill River, Lewes, Delaware, United States - FB_5_MG | ecosystem: Environmental > Aquatic > Freshwater > River > Microbial mats | place: USA...
AAGATATTGCAATACTCTTTCTGCATTTTTACTTCCAAATAATACTTCTAACATAAATATTCCTTAATTACATACTCTTATTTAGAACGTATGTTCTACTATAGAATATATTTGTACTCTATTATAGAACATTAGTGAATAAAAGTCAAATATAAAACATTACTGTCGTAAACTATTCATCCATTGAACAACCTTATCTTCTTCCCGACAGTTATTCTTGGACTTAATTTAATAGGTTTTGGAAATTTATTCTCATTGATCCATAACCATATAGTACTTTTTGCTATACCTGTTTTCTTCATTACATCTGTGATTCTTATAAAATTATTCATTTCTCTCAATCATAAGTATAATCTGCAAAGTTTTCAATATGTTGAGTATCTGTAAAAATTCCATTTTTATTTGTATGATGAATTATTATAAAGTATTAATAATGAAAATATTTTAAAGTTATTTGTCATCTTTTTTGTCTTTGTTATCAATATTATCAAGAGCTTTATTAAATGCTAAAGCAAAAAACATAATAATTAATATCAATCCAAAAGCAACATATATAGCCATTCGATACTCCTAATTCAAAAATTTACTTTATAATTAAAACTTTAACTAAATTACCGTAAGTGAATTTATATTTTTTAAAAAGGAGTTCTTATAAAATAACATGGCATTTTTATTTTACAAATATTGAAAATATTGGATTACTAAATTGCTAAACTTGGCAATGTGATTTATTAATGCTTGTTTAGAAAATTAAAAAAAGTTTTAAATAGGTTCATATATAAATTATTTATTATAATTTTTTAATAATTTTAAGAGTATACTAATTAATAACAATATCATAGTTTATTTTATTTAAATAATTAATAGAATAAATAATCTCATAAGCTTGTTTTAGGAATGAATGAAAGTTTTACACACATCAGACTGGCATATAGGCCAAAAATTTATGGGAAAGAGCAGAGAAGAAGAACACAAAGCTTTTCTATCTTGGGTTTATGAAATAATAAAAAAAGAAAATATTGATGTACTTATAGTTGCAGGTGATATTTTTGATACTGGAAATCCACCTAATTATGCACTTGAACTTTATTATAATTTTTTAAAAAAATTATTTTCAATACCAAATTTATATGTGATTATTACTGCAGGAAATCATGATTCTATTTCTACACTAAAAGCTCCAAAACAATTACTTGAATTTATGAATGTTCATGTTATTACTTCAGGAGATGAGGATGAAAATGAACTAATACTTATATACAAAGAAGACAAACTTCAAGGTGTTGTTTGTGCTGTTCCATTTTTACGAGATAGTATTGTAAGAAAGGCTGTAAGTGGTCAAACAACAAATGAAAAAGAATCATCACTAAATACTGGAATAAAACAACATTATACTGATGTATATGAAGAAGCTATAAAACTTACTTCACAAGATAATCTTCCAATCATTGCTACAGGACACCTTACAACTGTAGGAAGTAGAACAAGTGAAAGTGAACGTGATATTTATATAGGTGGAACACTAGATATAGGAAGTGATTTTTTAGGTAAGTATTTTGATTATGTAGCTCTTGGTCATTTGCATATAAATCAAACAGTAGGAAGTAATCATGTGAGATATAGTGGTTCTCCTATCCCTCTTAGTTTTTCAGAATCAAATCAGAAAAAGAAAATAAATATTGTCGAGTTCAAAGATGATAGAGTAAATGTAGAAGAAATAGAAATACCTCTATATCGAAAACTAGAAGTTCTAAAAGGTAATTTAGAATCAGTAATAAAAAAACTAAAAACACTAAACAATCCTGAAGATAAATCAACATGGATTGAAATACATCTTAGTGATGACAATCCAATGTCTGCAAATCAAGAGATAAGAGAGTACGCAGATGAGAATGAATTAATCATCTTAGCTATTAAAATAGATAGAACTGAAAAGAAATTAGAAGCAAAAGAGTTAAAGGTAACTAGCCTAGATGAACTTACCCCTTCTGATGTATTTACAAGAAGACTTGATGTAGAAGAATTAGAAGATAAAGAGTTTGTAGAAGAACTAACACTAAACTTCAAAAAAGTTTATGAAAAGGTGTCAGTTCAATGAAAATACTAAAAGTAAAATCATTAAATATCAACTCACTAAAAGGTGAGTTTGAGATAGACTTCACCACATTTCTAAATGACAATGCCTTATTTGCAATTACTGGTCCTACTGGAGCAGGTAAAAGTACAATACTTGATATTATCACTTGTTCATTATATGGAAGAACACCAAGACTAAAAAATCCTCCAAATGAATTAATGTCTCGTCATACCTATGAATCTTTATGTGAAGTTGAATTTGAAATAAAAGGAACTATATATCGTTCTTCATGGACGCAAAAAAGAGCTTATAAAAAAGCAGATGGTAGTTTCCAAACAGCTAAAATGGAAGTTTCTAATGTTAACACTAAAGAAATTTTAGAATCTAAGCTTAGAGAAGTGCCAAAATATATAGAGTCCTTATCAGGTTTAGACTTTGATAGATTCATACAATCAATGGTTTTAGCTCAAGGTGGATTTGATGCCTTTTTAAAAGCTGATGAAAAAGAAAGATCAACTCTTTTAGAAAAAATGACTGGTACTCAAATCTATGCAAAAATATCAAAAGAGATATATGAGACTTATTCAGCTTCAAAATCTGAAATAGACTATGCTAAAAAAAGTCTAGATGATACTCAACTCCTAGAAAAAGAAGACGTAGAAGAAAAAACAAAAGCTTTAGAAGAAAACAAAAAACAAAAACTAGAACTAGATACAAAAGAGAATGAACTAATAAAAATAAAAACATGGCTTGAAACGCTAACTAAACTAGAATCAGATGATAAAAACTATAATGAGTTATTTGCAAAAGCTTCAAAAGAAAAAGAAGATAATAAAGAAGAGTTTCAAAAGCTAGAACTTGCAAACAAAGCTTTAAATATTGAAACTATATATTCTCAACAAAATAGTTTAGAGTTGGATATAAAAAAAGATAGCTCAACTCATATTAAATTAGAAGCTGATTTAAAAGAACTAAAAGAAAAATTATCATTAACTCAATCTAAATTTGAACTAAGTCAAAAAGAAACAAATAAAGCAAAAGAAACTTTTGAACTTGAGTCAAAAAAGATAAAAGAAGTAAGAACACTACAAACACAAATACTTGAAAAACAAAAAAACTTAAAAGACTTAGAAGTAAAAATATCTACGAAAAAAGAAGAGTTATTAAAACTTCAAAAAACACAAACTCTTATAAAAGAAGAATTTGAAACTATTAAAAAACAGCTAGATACTGCAAAAGAGTATTTAGAAGAAAACAAAATAGACGAAAGCTTAATAGAATCACTTCCTTTAATAGCTAAGAATATTAAAGAGTTAGAATATGAAAATAGTACTTTAAAAGAACTACTTTCAAATAAAGAATCTATAAATAAAAAAGAGTTAAAACAAAAAACTACACACGATAAACTAGCTTTAGAAACAAAAGAATTAAAAGCTAAATATGACTCTATTGAAAAAGAGTATAAAGCCCTTGAATCAAACTCTTCAGATGATACAAAAAAAGAAGAAGAGTTAAGAGCTAACTCAAAAAGAATAGAATCATTACAAACTTCTCTAAAAGAATATGAGTCTTTAATCAAAAAGATTAAAGATGAAAAACAATCACTTGAGCTAAATACAAAAGATCAAGAACATCTAACATCTAGTATAAATACAAAACAATCTTTAGCGAACGAACTACTCAAACATATAAGCACACTACGAGAAAAAAGAGAATCTGATCTACTTATCAAAAAGTATGCAGATGATAGAGCCAAACTAGAAGAGGGTGAAGAGTGTTTCTTATGTGGTTCAAAAGAACATCCGTTTGTAGAAAGTCATGTGGTTTCAAAAGTAGATGAAACAAGTACTTTAATAGATGAAAAGGATAATGAACTTAAAAAATTAGAGAGAGAACTAAAAAGCTTAAATTCAAATCTATCTAAAGCAGAAGTAAAAATACAATCATCAACTTTAGAATCAGAGTTGCTAAAAAAGCAAAAAGATACAATACTAGAAGTATTTAAAACTCAATCTGTAGAGTTAAACGATAATACAAAACTAAATCTAGAAGAAGAACTACTATCAATAAATGATAGTTTAAAATCAATAGTAAAAACAAGAGAAGAAAAAGAAAAGCTTCTTAAACAAAGAGATACTTCAAGTAGTAACTTCTCTTCAAAACAAAAAGAGTTTTTAGAGATTGAAAAAGAATTAACGCAAACTATTTCTACAAAAGAACAAATGTCTAAAGATGAATCAAAATCAAATGAAAAGATAAGTTCTCTAAAGGAACAGTTATCAAATCAATACAAATCATACAATATTACATTTGATATAGATACGTACACAGCAGAATTTAAAACACTAGAAAACAGAAAAACAACATACCAAACAAACCAATCAAAAAATAAAGAGTATGAATCAAAATTAGGTCAAATAAGTATAAATAAAAAAGAAAATGAAACAAAACTTTCGTCACTTGAAAGTGAGCTAAAAATAGACACTAAAAACAAAGATGAATATATATCAAGCATAGAAGAACTAAAAATAAAAAGTATAAAAGTTCTAAATGTAGCAGATATAAATACTTATGAATTAGAAGTAAACAATACTATAAAACAAGTACAAGAAAAAGAGCAAAAAGTAAGCCAAGAATTAACATCTTTAAAAACAAAAGATGATGAGTTAAATAAACAAGAGCAAATTTTAAAAGAAAAACTAATCTCTTCAAAACAAGAACTAGAAGAGTTAAAAACAAAAGTAAAAAATGAACTAAGAAACAATAACTTTGAATCAATTGAGTCTTTTGAAAAAGCAATACTATCAAAAGAAAAAAGAGAAGAATTATCAACTCTTTGTAAATCAATAGAAGATAAATACAATGAATACCAAACTCTTAAAACAAATACTTCAAAAGCTTTAGAAGAGCATAAAAAACAAGACATAGCTATAAAACCAATAGATGAAGTAAATACTGAACTACAAGAGTTTCAATCAAAAATAGATGAATTACAACTAAATATTGGTGCAGTATCGCAAACTTTAAAAAGAAATGAACAAGATAGACAAAAACATCAAGAAAAGATACTTCAACTTGAAAAGAAAAAAGAAGCTTTCAAAGTATGGATAAAACTAAATGAAATGATAGGTTCAGCCGATGGAAATAAGTTTGCAAAATTTGCTCAAGGTATCACATTAGACCAACTAATAAGCCTAGCAAACAATCACTTGAGTGTACTATCAAGTAGATATGAACTACAAAGAAGCCGTGAGCAAAAACAACTACTAGAAATAAAAGTAATTGATAGTTTCCAAGGAGATGTAATCAGACCTGTAAGTACTCTATCAGGTGGTGAGAGTTTTATAGTAAGTCTTTCACTTGCTCTTGGACTCTCAGAGTTAGCAAGTCAAAAGATAGCTATAGATTCACTTTTTTTAGATGAAGGGTTTGGGACATTGGATGAAGATAGTTTAGAAACAGCATTAAATGCTCTAAATCTACTTCAAAGTAGTGGAAAAATGGTAGGTGTAATTTCTCATGTGGAAGCCTTAAAAGAAAGAATACCATTGCAGATAAAAGTTGTTCCTAAAGGTGATGGGACGAGTTTTGTTGAAATAGATTAAATAGAAGGATTGTAACATGAGTGATAGAAGTGCAGAAGCATCGATAAAGGGTTATACATATCAATTTTTACATACTATTAAAGATATTATGGAAAAAGCTAACTTAACAGATGTATGTACAGTTGAAGGTGATGAAGATTTTGATATACAAAGTGATACTGAAAAAAAGTTAATTCAATATAAATATCATGAAGAACAAAAATTTATTAATTCTAGAGTTGCTAAACCTATAGGTATAATGTTCAATCATTTTTTAAATAACCAAAGCTCAAATGATAAATATAAACTTTTTATTTATTTAAATGAGAAAGAAATGCCTGAATTGACAAAGGAAAGAATTACTAACATTTTAATACTAAAAACTTCAACAGATCATTTTGATAAAGAAAAAAATATTTATGACATAAATTCGAAAAAACATAGTTATGCTGAAAATGAAGAATTTGTTAATCTTTTTATAGAAAAATTTGATTGGTTTTTAACACAAAAATATGATGATTTGGAAAGTGAATTAATCTGTATCTTAACAAATGCTTTTTCAATTCCAACTGATGAATCAAAAATACTATATTTATCTAATGCAATAAAAATTATTAGTGATTTATCAACTAAACCAGATGGACAAAGAGATATTACAAAAGAACAATTTATTTCAAAACTAAATACGTATGGGAAAATTGTATTTTCATCATTAATCTTCAGAATTAAAGGATTTAGTGAGTTAAAAAAGCTTTATAAAAAACAAAAAAAAGCATTTAATATAAATAAAAATGGGGTAAGTCACATTGTTCAAATTAATAATATTTCGAGAGGTTATGTTAATCAATTAATTGTTGAATTATCTAAAAAATTTTGTTATAAAGGAAATAAATGGGATTATCTTCCTATAACTTTTGTTGTTAATTGTCCTCCTTCTGAATATAAAGAATTTAAAAGAAGTATATTTTCATATATTACATCACAAAATGAATGTATGAAAATAAATGATGGATTGGAAGACTATAGTTTTAATATCAATATTTATAATGAAATATTAATTAAGACAAAGGATGGAAATAAATATGATATTGTAAGTTTTAATTTTAAATTTTTACATCAAGATATTTTTATAAATAAATTTTCACAAATGAATTATTCGAATATTGGATTATTTGTTCTTGATGATAGTAGTTCATCTTTATCTCACATTTCAGAAAAACAATTTTATTTAAATAATTTAACAAATGAACAAATAATAGAAATTATAGGAGAATAATATGGCAGAAAAACAAGATAAATCAAACCAGTTAAGAGTAATAAGTTTTGAACCACACTCTGTACAAATAGAAATTGTTAATTTTAAAAAATGGAAAGAAGAAAATACAAATAATGATATTAAAATAGGCTCATTTTTAAAAATTGAAGATGGAAATGAAAAAAATATTCTGGTTTTAGTTCAAAGTTTTAAAATGAAACCTAAAGAGGAAGAAAAAGGTCAGGCCTCAAGGGAAGATGACTATTTTGGTACATTTATTATAAATACACAGCCAATTGGACAATTAGAAAAACAGGCTGATGATTCTTTTAAGTTTATTAAGGGTATTAAAAATATTAGTATACCTCCAAATGGTGTGTCAATTGCTAGTGATGAAGAAATCAAAAGTATATTTACAATTAATGAATCTGCTAGATTAATTTTTTCTGAGCATTTAGTTAATCCAAAAATTAAGATTGAAGTTGATGGTGATAAGTTTTTTTCAAAACATATTGCAGTAGTAGGGTCAACTGGTTCAGGTAAATCATGTACAGTTGCAAAAATTATTCAAGAAGCTAAAAAGTTAAAAGCGAGCCAACACTTAAACAACACACATATCTTAATTTTTGATATTCATGGGGAATATGAAAAAGCATTTCCTAAATCAAATATTCTTTCTATAGAACACGATAGTTTAAAGTTGCCATATTGGTTGATGAATTCTGAAGAATTAGAAGATATGTTTGTTGAAAGTAATGAGAGTAATTCACATAATCAAGTTTCTCAGTTTAAATATGCTGTTATTGAAAATAAAAGGAAATATAATCCTTCTATTCAAATAACTTACGATAGCCCAGTGTATTTCTCTTTAGAAGAAGTATATAGTTTTATATATAATAAAAATAATTTAACTGTATATGAAAAAGATTCAAAACAGTATTTTGCATCAATTAATAACAATGAAGAATTTGATGAGCAAAAATTATGGAAGACAATAGATTTTGAACAATCTACTGGAAATGGAAAGCATGCAACTTTTGGAGCAAAGGTTACTAAAGAAGGTGGTTTTAATGGTGAGTTTAATAGATTTATATCTCGTCTTGAAACAAAAATGAATGATGAAAGATTAAATTTTATATTGCATTCTAAGAAAGAAGATTTAACTGAATATGAAACAAGTGATTTAAAGGTCTTAATAGAACAACTTTTAGGCTATATAGATGGAAATAAAAATATAACGATAGTTGATTTAAGCTCATTGCCTTTTGAGGTTGTTTCAATAGTTGTTTCTATTATTTCAAGAATAGTATTTGATTTTGCATATTATTCAAGTAAAAATGCACCTGAGGGTAGTAAAAATGAAACACCCTTTATGTTAGTTTATGAAGAAGCTCACAAGTACATACCTAAAAATGCTGAAGTAAGATATCGGAATACTAGACTTGCAGTTGAGAGAATAGCAAAGGAAGGTAGAAAATATGGAGTGTCATCGATGATTGTTTCTCAACGACCATCTGAAATATCAAGTACTGTATTTTCACAATGTAATAACTTTGTAGTAATGAGATTAAACAACCCTGACGATCAATCTTATGTAAAAAGATTATTGCCAGAAGCCGTAGTGAGTTATGGTGACGCATTATCTTCACTAGAGAAGAGAGAAGCTTTAATAGTAGGTGATGCAATTGCAACGCCTACCATTGGAAAAGTTCTAGATGCAGATCCAACACCTAGATCAGAAGACATAGATTTTTATTCAGAATGGAAAAATGACTGGAAGGGTATGGCATTTGATGAAATAATCAAGTTGATAAATAAGGAAAAACCTAATGAAAGTTAAAAAATTGTTATTAAATTTTCTAAATCAAACAATTGATTTATTTTTCTTTATTCTTCTTAAAATTCAATCTTTTATGTTTACCTTTTCTGATATACGAAAAAGTACACAAATTACAATGTTAAATATAACTAAGAAAAGAGAAGGGAATAAAATATATTTATATTTTAGGTATTTATTTATGCCAACACGCCTTTACTCAGAAATCATCAAAGAGAATGATCCTGATAATTTTTTAAATTATATGGAAAAAATGACGCGTTATTCTCTAATTACAAGTTCTTTGATATCTCTTATTCTATTATTAGGTAGTCTTTACGTTGATAAAAATATATTAATGTATTTTTATTCGGTTGATAATATTTTTGTTTATTTTATTGCTTATGCTTTATGTGTTTTTATTTTACTATGGTCAATATCTAGAATTATAGAAATTACATATGCGTTTATAAATGATGCTAGAACTCACTTAGAAATAAAAGAGCCTACATCTAATATACCTTATTTTAAGAGAATTCATTTAGCTATGATAAGTTATATTGAATTAATTATATTATTTGCAATATTATATTTTTGTATAGATTCATTATCAAGTGCCTTTAATTTATGTAATCTAAATATGATTGATTTAATATATTTTAGTGGTGTTACAATTACTACTTTGGGATATGGTGATATTCAGCCAGATTTATGGTTAACAAAGTTGCTCTCTATAATTGAAGTTATATGTGGTTTTACTTTGATTATTGTCTCTTTTACAGTTTATGTTTCTAGAGCAATAAATGATTTGAATAAATGAAGAGGAAAAAGTATGCGTATAAAAAAAGATAAAAAATATCCAAAATCAGTATTTAAATATTGTAATTTAAATAGTAATAATCACACTGACAATTTTTTTAAAAATCAAATTTGGTTATCAAATCCATTAAATTTAAATGATCCATACGATTGTTCTATTACCTATGATTCTGAGAAAATACAAAATATTATTAGTTTTAATAATGTTCAGGAAATTCTAAAAGATTTTTCTGAAGAAGAAATGTCAACTTCTATTAAGGAAAACATATTGTCAAGTGATAACCCAATTCAAAATCTTTTGGATTGGGTAGAAGAATTTATTGAAGGCTCTGTAGAGGCTGAATATATTTTTAGGGATCTGATTAAAGATATACAAGATATGAAAGCATTCATTTTAAAAGATTTTAATGAGAAATACAGAAATAAATTAAAGATTAGCTCATTCTCAGAAAATCATAAATCCTTATTAATGTGGGGACATTATGCTAATAATCATCAAGGTTTTTGTATTGAATATGATTTAAGTTCTATGAATGATAATGAAAATTTAAAAAAATATTTGTTTCCAGTTAAGTATAGTAATGAACGATTTGATATTACAGATTTTTATATAGATAATGTAATTAATAAAGAAGCAAAGGATACAAATAGATTAATACACTCAGTTTTATACAACTCAGAAGATTGGGAATATGAAAAAGAGTGGCGATTTGTTATTACTGAATCTGAATATGATAGTAAAACTGTATCAACTCCTAAACCAAAAGCTATTTATTTAGGTAGTCAAATAAAAGAAGAGCATAAAGAACAATTTATAAAAGTATGTAAAGAAAATGATATAGATGTTTATCAAATGAAACTAGATGATAAAATATATAAAGTAAATACAGAAAAAATATAAATAATGAGATATTTAATATGAACCTATCTAAATCCCTATACACAAAAGGCATCCAATGCCCAAAAGCACTTTGGCTAAAAAAGTATAATAAATCTGTGCTAACTCCACCAGATGATTCAGCCTTAGCTAGATTTGAGACTGGAAATGTAGTAGGGGATTTAGCTTGCGAGCTTTTTCCAAATGGAATAGAAATACCATATACTACAAACTTTGATGAGATGATAAAACAAACAGCCAAATATATAGATGATGGTATCAAATATATATATGAAGCTACTTTTAATTTTAATGGTATTTTAGTCTTAGTAGATGTATTAGAAATACATGAAGATGGTAGAGTATCTATATACGAAGTAAAAAGCTCATCAAGTGTAAAAGATATATATGTACATGATACTTCTATTCAATACTATGTATTAGAACAACTAGGTTTCTCAATAGTATCGGCAAATGTAGTACATATCAATAGCTCTTATGTAAGAGGTGATACTTTAGAATTAGATGAGCTTTTTACTATTGCAGATGTTAGTGAGGAAGTTCTAGCCTTACAAGAGAATATTCCTAATATGCTAAATGAGTTTGGAACTATACTTGAAGATAAAACAAATGAACCAAATATTGATATAGGAAAACACTGTCATAATCCATATGTATGCGATGCCAAAGATTACTGCTGGAGAACTCAAAGAGCTATACCTGAATACTCTATTTTTAATATCTTCAATTTAGGAAGTAAAAAACAAATAGAGTTATACTCTCAAGGTATTACAAAAATAGAAGATATACCAAATGACTTTGCTATGACTGCAAATCAAGCCCAAGCAGTAGAAAACTACAAATCAAAAGAAACTTTCATAAATAAAGAAAAAATCAAAGAGTTTGTAGATACTTTGACTTATCCCATCTATCATTTAGATTTTGAAACATTCCAGCAAGCAATACCAGAATTCAAAGGTATTAGTCCATATCAACAAATACCATTTCAATACTCACTTCATATAGAGTATGAAGATGGCACACTAGAACATAAAGAGTATTTGGCACAAGATAGTATAGACCCAAGAGAGCAAATAGCTAAAAGATTAGTGGAAAATATACCAAGTGATGTAACAGTATTAGCATATAACATGAGTTTTGAAAAAGATGTTATAAAAAAACTATCAGATTTAAACCCAGAGCTTAGTACTCTTCTTCTAAGTATAAATGAAAATATGAAAGACCTAATGATACCT
>Ga0193962_1001297_pt1 | contig 11682 bp, 14 predicted proteins | sample FB_5_MG_FD_140335 | JGI IMG/M metagenome (GOLD analysis project Ga0193962, IMG submission 140335) | Microbial mat bacterial communities from the Broadkill River, Lewes, Delaware, United States - FB_5_MG | ecosystem: Environmental > Aquatic > Freshwater > River > Microbial mats | place: USA...
ATAAAAATTCAATAAAAACCAGCACTAACAATAACATATTTTATTAGATGTCTAACGGTTGATGAGTTCATGTTTATGATTCATAGTTAGGATACTTGCGGTTGAGTGGGGTTAACGGCTCACGTTTAGCTTGGTTCTTTCCTGTATGGAACCATTTACTGCTAATCTTCTAGTCGCATGGTTTACTGATCAATAGATGGATACTTTCATGTCTTTGACTAATTTAGATACAGATACAAGCCGAGCACTGACTTTCCCCATTGGTGAAAGCCTTTTTGGCATCGATGTAAGTCATATCTTGTCGTTCTCTGATAGCTACGATGAAATTAAGTATTCAACAAATGAAGTCGATGGATTTATTGGCTATTTAGATTTTCGTAATACGCTGGTTCAGGTGTTCGAATGCGCCACCTCGCTTTCTCATACAAAAGAGCGCGATTCAATTATTAAACTGGTTGGTGACATCAAAACGTACCAGCAAGCCCATATAGATTGGGTAACGGCATTAGAGCACTCTATTACTTCTAATGAACCGTTCACCAAACCCCGTGATCCTCGCCTTTGCGCATTTGGTAAATGGTTTTACGCGTTCCAAACTGACGATGAAGGTTTAAGGGCACTACTCGATAAAATCGAAAACCCACATAAACATATTCACTCACTTGCTGACAAACTACTCGATATGACAGCAGCAGGTAATCGAGACACTGCAATTGAAGAGCTTAGGATAGAGAAACAGACCACTCTTAAAAAGCTCCTACGTGTACTCGACTATATCAATGATTACCTAAACAACAGTATCCATCCGATTGTTCTACACCTTACCAAAGATGGCAGAACCCCATGGTTTTCAATGGTGCTGGATAATATAGGTGATATTATTGATTATTCGACTGTGGCAATGGACAGCATGAAGTCGACCAATCAAAGTGAACCGATCAAAGGTTATGTCCGCAACCCTGCAGGTGAGAGCTTCATGATGCTTTCACTTGAGAAGTTTTACGGGCAAGCCGAAGCTAAATTGAGTATGGCGGGTTGATTTTTCTATCACCACCCCCATCCTCTTATAAACAATTACACTAACGGATCTTTTTTTTATTACCATGAGCGAAGTCCAACATCACAACCTAATCATTCTTGGTAGCGGCCCTGCAGGTTACACCGCCGCTGTTTATGCTGCCCGCGCAAATCTTAAACCCGTCATTATTACGGGTATGCAACAGGGTGGCCAACTAACAACGACAACAGATGTTGATAACTGGCCTGGCGATGTTGATGGCGTTCAGGGTCCTGAACTAATGCAGCGTATGCAGCAACACGCCGAGCGTTTCGACACTGAGATCCTTTTTGATCATATTAATGAAACCGATCTACAGACCCGCCCTTTCCGTTTGAAAGGCGACATGGGCGAATACACTTGTGATGCATTAATTATCTGTACCGGCGCATCTGCTCAATACCTTGGCTTACCATCTGAAGAAGCTTTTGCAGGACGCGGTGTTTCAGCCTGCGCGACTTGTGATGGTTTCTTCTACAGAGGCCAAAAGGTTGCCGTGGTTGGCGGTGGTAACACAGCAGTAGAGGAAGCGTTGTACCTTTCTAATATTGCGGCTGAAGTGACCCTAATTCACCGTCGCGACAGCTTACGTTCTGAAAAGATCCTACAAGATAAGATCTTAGAGCGCGCTGAAAATGGCAACATCAACATCATCTGGAACCATACGCTTGATGAAGTACTAGGCGATGATTCCGGTGTAACCGGTCTACGTATTAAGAGTACAGATGGCGATCAAACTCAAGAGATTGATGTTGCTGGTGTATTTATTGCGATTGGCCACAAGCCAAACACTGACATCTTCGAAGGACAGTTAGAGATGAAAGATGGCTACCTCAAGATCCAATCAGGGCTTGAAGGTAATGCTACCCAGACCAGCGTTGAAGGTGTATTTGCCGCAGGCGATGTGAGCGATCATATCTACCGCCAAGCGATTACATCCGCAGGCTTTGGCTGCATGGCAGCACTTGATGCCGAACGCTATCTTGACGATCTAGTTAAGTAATAGTGAAAACGGGGTTATGCTCAGACTTAGCTCCGTTTTTCTTGTTCGCTTATGATTCCCTGGTTACAGCATTCATCTGACCCTTTCCCTCCTATCGATCAAGCGATAGACGATCCTAATGGTTTATTGGCTGCCGGTGGTAGCTTAAGTAAGCAGCGATTAGTCGATGCATACCGTCGCGGAATCTTTCCCTGGTACAGTCCTGGCGAACCCATTCTATGGTGGAGCCCTGATCCACGTTGCGTCCTTATTCCTGATCAAATCCACATATCAAGAAGTATGCGTAAGCGTTTGAAAAAAAAGGACTATACAGTCGTTTTTGACCGAGACTTCCCTGCTGTCATTGATGCCTGTTCAGCACCAAGAAGAGACGCTGATGGCACGTGGATTAGCAATCAAATGAAAGAGGCTTACTGCGCCCTTCATCGTGAGGGAATTGCTCACTCGGTTGAAGTTTATATTGATGACGAACTGGTGGGCGGCTTGTATGGATTATCCATGGGCAAACTGTTTTTTGGTGAATCAATGTTTAGCCGTGCAAAGGACACGTCTAAGATTGCTTTTATCGTTATGGTCGAACAGTTGCAAAAGTGGGGCTATGCTTTAATTGATTGCCAAGTGAGTAATGATCATCTGTTTTCATTAGGTGCAACTGAAATCAGCCGTGATGAATTTCAATGCTACCTTGATCGTTACATCGATAGCACAGGACCATCGACTTGGGTATTTGATCAGCCAGCCACTTTGGAGAGTGATCAGTGACAAATCTCAGGACTTTACATTTCTACGCAACGCCTGAGCATGATTGCAGCTATCTTGACGACAAAATAGCCAAGACGCTGTTTGTGGACCCTCAGGTCGAGTTGGATAAATCAACTTACAGTCAGCTATCTGATTTAGGGTTTAGGCGCAGTGGCAAACATGTTTATAGACCGCACTGCGATGGCTGCAATGCCTGCATCTCGGTACGTATACCGCTTGCTATATTCAAACTTAGTAAGAGCCAGAAACGCACACTGGCGAAAAACAAAGACCTCACGGCGACCATCAAACCACCCTCTTTCACTGAAGAATACTATACACTTTACTCCCGTTACATTAATGAAAGACACCAAGACGGTGATATGTACCCTCCCAGTCTTGAGCAGTTTGAATCCTTTTTGGTCGAAGCGGAAAAGCATACCCAATTTGTTGAATTTAGGGACCCTGACGGCCTATTAGTTGCCGTTAGCGTGATTGATATGCTGGATCAAGGCATGTCTGCCATCTATACCTTTTACGACCCAAGCCTAAACAAACGAAGCTTAGGGACCTTTTGCATCATCTGGCAGCTACAATACTGTCAAGATAATCACCTCAATTATCTTTATCTCGGCTATTGGGTTAAAGCCTGCCGAAAAATGAACTATAAAATCTCATTTCGGCCCTTCGAACTCCTTATTGAAGGTGAATGGACCTTAGTTCAACTGAGCTAAAACCCCATCTCTATAAAAAAAACGATTATATCGATCCGTTTATTCGATTTCCCTTTGATATAAAAGCGAATTTCAGGCACAATACCGCGCAATTATCAGGTCCAGACATCTGGAGCCTCTCTCAACAAGGTAAAGAATTGATGGCTAAAGAAGATAGCATTGAAATGGAAGGCACCGTGGTTGACACGCTCCCGAACACTATGTTCCGTGTTGAGCTTGAAAACGGTCACGTTGTAACGGCACATATCTCAGGTAAGATGCGTAAGAACTACATCCGAATCCTGACTGGCGATAAAGTTAAAGTAGAATTAACACCTTACGACCTAAGCAAGGGCCGTATCGTCTATCGCGCACGTTAATCATTGCTTTCTTCCCTGTTTATCAGGAAAGAATCTATAAAAAAGGCAGCCATTAGGCTGCCTTTTTTTGTTTCAGTTACATGCTTCCAGATTACACACAGCTTGTTGCATCCACGGTAATCTCACCATCAGCATCAACACCGATCATGACTTCACCACCCTCTTCAGCTAATTCGCCGAACAGAATCATTTCAGCCAACGGTTTTTTCAGTTTTTCTTGAATAAGGCGCTTCATCGGGCGTGCGCCCATCTGTTCGTCATAACCTTTTTCAGCAAACCACGTTCGAGCGGCATCATCGAGATGAAGCACAACGCGCTTGTCTTCCAACTGCACTTGAAGTTCAGCAAAGAATTTATCAACCACACCTTTGATAATGCTTGTTGCCAAAGGCTTGAATTGAATAATGCCATCAAGACGGTTACGAAACTCAGGAGTAAACATCTTCTTAATCGCGGCCATACCATCTGAAGCATGGTTTTGCTTGGTAAAGCCAATCGATGCACGGCTCATATCTTGCGCGCCGGCATTGGTGGTCATCACCATAATGACATTACGGAAATCGGCTTTACGACCATTATTATCGGTCAAGGTACCGTTATCCATTACCTGTAGTAACAGATTAAACACCTCTGGATGGGCTTTTTCGATTTCATCCAATAGAAGAACACAATGGGGCGACTTCGTGATCGCTTCGGTCAGCAAACCACCTTGGTCATAACCGACATAGCCTGGAGGCGCACCGATCAAACGAGAGACCGTGTGACGTTCCATATACTCTGACATATCGAACCGTACTAGCTCGATACCCATGACACGCGCTAACTGCTGTGTAACTTCTGTTTTACCGACACCCGTTGGCCCTGCAAACAGGAAGCAACCTACCGGCTTGTCAGGCTCTTTCAGGCCAGCACGTGATAATTTGATCGCTGAAGAAAGCGTATCGATTGCCTCATCCTGTCCGAGCACAACCATTTTCAAATTCGTATCAAGCTTGGCCAGCTGATTTTTATCAGAAGCCGAGACACTTTTCGGTGGAATTCTAGCGATTTTAGCAACAATGGCTTCGACATCTTCAACGACGATCTCAGCTTTGCGCAGCTCCTTGGGTAATAACCGCTGGTATGCGCCCGCTTCATCGATCACATCAATCGCTTTATCGGGCATATGCTTGTCATTTATATAACGACCCGCCAACTCCGCTGCTGCTCTTAATGCCTCATCGGTATACTTGAGTTCATGATGCTCTTCAAAACGCTGTTTAAGGCCTTTTAGGATCGCATAAGTATCTTCAACACTTGGCTCAAGCACATCCACCTTTTGAAAACGACGCGCCAAGGCACGATCCTTTTCGAAGATGCCTCTAAACTCTTGGAAGGTTGTTGAACCGATGCAACGTATCTGCCCAGAGCTTAGTAGCGGCTTGAGAAGATTAGATGCATCCATTGAACCGCCAGAAGCAGCACCTGCCCCGATAATCGTGTGGATCTCATCAATGAATAGAATCGCATGCGGCATCTCTTTGATCTCGTTAAGCAAGCCTTTGAGCCGTTTCTCGAAATCACCGCGATATTTTGTACCTGCGAGCAACGCACCCAAATCCAAGGAGTAAACGATGGATTCCTCGATGACATCCGGCACTTTGCCTTCAACAATGAGCTTCGCCAAACCTTCTGCTATCGCGGTTTTACCAACACCCGCTTCACCCACTAATAGCGGATTATTCTTACGACGCCTAGAGAGAATCTGCACAACGCGCTCAACTTCGGAGTCACGCCCAACCAACGGGTCAATCTGACCTTTTTCGGCCTCGGCATTCAAATTAACTGAATATTTCGCTAAGGGGCTATCTTCCTTCGCTTCATCACCACCGTTTTCTAATGGTGCATCAGAGTGATCATGCTCATGCTCTGACATTTTTGAAATGCCGTGAGAGATGTAATTGACGGTATCGATTCGCTCAATACCATGCTGCTGCAGAATGTAAACGGCTTGGCTTTCCTGCTCGCTAAAAATAGCCACCAGCACATTAGCGCCCGTCACTTCATTTTTACCGGAAGACTGAACATGGAATACAGCACGTTGCAGCACCCGCTGGAAGCCCAACGTAGGCTGCGTGTCCAGATCAGGTAGGGTTTCTGATAATAAGGGAGTGGTCTCTTCGATAAAATCTGAAAGATTTTTACGAATGCCATCAAAATTTGCACCACAAGCAGCAAGCACCTGATGCGCTTCATAATTTTCCAGTAATGCTAAAAGAAGATGCTCGACAGTGATAAATTCATGTCGCTTCTCTTTTGCAGACTGGAAAGCTGCACTGAGTGTGTCTTCGAGTTCTCGGTTCAACATAACGCTTCCTCTTCAGACTTTCTCGACTTCACATAGTAGTGGATGACTATTGTCTCTCGCATATTGATTAACTATAGCTGCTTTTGTGTCTGCTATATCTCTCGTAAATATTCCGCAGACACCTTTTCCTTCAGTATGGACCGATAACATCACTTGTGTAGCCTTTTCTTGGTCCATATTAAAAAACATCATCAAGACAGCTACGACAAAATCCATCGGCGTATAGTCATCATTCATCAAAACAACCCTATACATCGACGGCTTCTTCAGCTCAGGCTTTGCTTCTTCCGTTGCTAAGCCGTGATCATCACCATGATCGAATTCTGGGTCATGTTCTTCATTAGACATTCGTGGCATGTTTCGTTCAAATTTCATACACATCTATATATCTTCTAATTTTCCACTACAATTAACTACTGAACAGTGATTGTACACCTGTCACACATTCTCTGGGTGGTGCTATAATCTAGTTAGCAGGATTAGGTCATAACCTCGTTGTACCTGCAACCATTAGGGAACAACCTTTAGCAACTATTCTAGCAGCTAAAGGTAGTACGTTCAGGATAACAATCCAAATTAAGTGTTGGATACGGGAGTTAGTTATGCAGACAGGGAAAGTAAAGTGGTTCAATAATTCGAAGGGGTACGGATTTATTTTATCCGACGAACATAATGAGGATCTCTTTGCCCATTATTCTGCTATTGAAATTGAAGGCTATAAAAGCCTCAAAGCAGGCCAAAAAGTCGAATTTGATACTCAGCCAGGCCCTAAAGGAACTCACGCAGTACAAATCAAACCTCTTGAAACACAATAATAAATAAAAGATGGTCGCCATCTTTGGCGCGATAAAAAACCAGCCTTGCGCTGGTTTTTTGTCGTCTATACGTAATTTTTAACGTGGATTACATCCGCTGAATAATCTCATCACCAAATTCAGAGCTGCTTAGGCAGGTCGCCCCCTCCATCAATCGTTCGAAATCATAGGTGACGCGCTTAGCTGCTATCGCGCCGTTGACTCCTTTAATAATGATTTCTGCAGCCTCAACCCAGCCCATATGCCTCAGCATCATCTCTGCAGAGAGGATCATGGAGCCGGGGTTCGCTTTGTTTAAACCCGCATACTTAGGTGCAGAGCCATGAGTTGCCTCAAATACGGCGATATCATCAGATATATTAGCCCCTGGAGCTATACCAATACCGCCAACCTCGGCAGCCAGTGCATCAGAGATATAATCACCATTAAGATTCAGTGTCGCGATAACATCGTATTCCGAGGGTCGTAACAATATCTGTTGTAACATCGCATCAGCGATCACATCTTTAATAATGATCTTTCGCTGGTTACGTGGGTTTACAATATAGATCTCTCCACCATCAGCGCTCTCTTGCGCCCCAAATTCATTTCTCGCTAGCGCATAGCCCCACTCTTTGAAAGCACCTTCCGTGTACTTCATGATATTGCCTTTGTGCACTAAGGTAAGGGATGAACGATCGTTAGCAATACAATACTCGAGCGCCTTTCTGACCAATCGTTGCGTACCTTGTTTTGATACGGGCTTAATCCCTACGCCACACTGTTGATCAAACCGTATTTGATCGACCCCCATCTCATCTTTTAAGAACTGAATAACCTTATCTGCTTCTTGTGATCCCGCTTGCCACTCTATACCGGCATAGATATCTTCTGAGTTCTCCCTATAAACCACCATATCAATATCTTGCGGATTAACGAGCGGGCTTGGCACGCCATTGAACCAGCGGACGGGACGCTGGCAAACATAGAGATCCAACTCCTGCCGAATAGCAACATTCAGTGACCGTATGCCGCCTCCGACAGGGGTCGTTAACGGCCCTTTAATGCTCACCACAAATGCTTTTAGCGCCTCGAGTGTTTCAACTGGCAACCATTGATCATCTCCGTAGATGCTAAGCGCCTTCTCACCTGCAAATACCTCCATCCATGCAATCGCCCTATTACCGTCATAAGCCTTATCAACCGCTGCATCGACAACGCGCTTCATCACTGGCGTGACATCAACACCTATACCATCACCCTCTATATAGGGGATAATCGGATAACTAGGGACAGTGAGCTGATGATTTTCACTCACCGTGATTTTGTCGCCATCTGGTATCGTTATATTTTGATATCCCATAAGAAACTCCTTAGGATCATAACCACAACAACCACTTTGCTAACGCCTCTGCATTTTTTAAACATGTCGAAGCGTTTAATAGAGAATTTTCAGTCTAAATACCAGTATAGAACAGTGTAATACTGCTCATTACTTAGGCTGTTTTATAGAAAAAAACGATGAGCGTTTAATGCCAAATATCCTGTTATTCAATAAGCCTTTTCAGGTACTCACTCAATTCACCACTGAGGATGATAAAAAGACGCTTGCGGATTTTATTGATCGCCCCAATTACTATGCGGCTGGCAGACTAGACTATGATTCCGAAGGGCTGCTCATCTTGACGGATAATGGCGCCTTACAGCATCAGTTTGCCAATCCGAAGTTCAAATTAGAAAAAACATATTGGGCGCAAGTTGAAGGCGAAATAACTGACGAGGCGCTTGCGCAACTCCGAACTGGGGTCACGTTAAAAGACGGCCAAACTAAACCGGCGTCTGCACAGCAGATCAACCCGCCTTCGATCTGGGACAGAACGCCACCGATTAGAGAGCGTAAAAACATCCCTACGAGCTGGGTTGAACTTAAAATAACGGAAGGAAAGAATAGACAGGTGCGCCGCATGACCGCAGCAGTTGGCTTTCCTACCCTGAGATTAATACGATACGCCATTGGGTCGCATACGCTTGAATCTCTTCTACCAGGCGAACTCAGAGAGATTAGCGTAGACGCACCGGTATCATCGACGGAAAATACAAAAACCAACCGTACCCGCAAGCGTACAACGAGCTCTCGCCACCCCAAACAAACGAAATCAGCCCATCCTAGGAAGCATCCAACGAAAAAGCATCAAACCAAAAAGGCCCCACGTTAAACGTGAGGCCTTCGGTATCTTAAGCAAATGCTTGTATCAGGTGAGGTATCACCCTTTTTTATTGGTTGCCACCAACCAAACCGCATGTATGATCCCTGGCAACCAGCCCAGCAAACAAAGAACGATATTGATGATAAGGTGCTTTGTAACGCCTACCTGTAAAAAAGCACCTAATGGTGGCAGCAAAATAGCCAGTATTAAATTTACAATATTCATTAATTTATCCCACTTTAATTTGATTGCCGAGTAACGCTCACCGCATTACTCAATTTTGAGTTTATTTTTTAGCGATTGTAACCATGAAATCTTTACAGCTGATGAATCAACAAGCCCATCTTCATCTAAAGCGATCGAGTGAGTCGCGTTCTCGACATATTTGTTTCCGTTACCCTGAATTGCCCTAATTGCGCTATTACGTTTTATCTCCCAGGCATCAACCGGATCGTTTTTTGCCCAAGCATTAAACAACTGCGTCTGCTTCTTACTCAGTTTTACACCGTAACGATCACGCATGTAAAAATAGGTTCTAGCGATATCACCCCTGACCGACTCTGTAGGTTCAACTTTTCTCGCTTTGAAATTAACCTCCATATCACAGTTCCCATAAACACGAGGCTCTCCACTCAACTGAGCAAAACTGTAATTAGAACGATCTCCATTCACTTCTCCAATAGCGGGTACAAGGTTATGAAGATCCGCCTCCATCAACGCGAACTTGGCATTCTTTTTACAAGCTTTACGACCACCTGACTGCCAACACTGCATCTGATGACCAAACGCCCATGCAGGCATGACATGCTCCCACTCGATACGCGCCGCACGTTTTGCATTTTTACGTGGATTAAAACCGCAACTTTCATGAACAGGAACCAGCTTCTTTCCTTGATGTATGTAGTCACATCCACAATAAAAAGAGCGTTTATGATCAGCATAGACCTCTTTGAGTATTCTTTTAGCTTTACCAAAAGAGGAAGGATGCTCAGCATAACTATAGGAGGGGAATAACAAGATTAAGATCAACAGAATTCGCATTGGATACCCTAAAGAGAAAGGCATCCATTGCCATTAATAAAACCGTTTAAGCGGTGACTGCATCCTGCAATTTATTCTTAAATTTTAACAAGTTGAAACTAAACCTTAACTTAACCGTTAAGGGATTTATCTACGCAAAAATATTTATTGACCGCACGAAGACTTAAAGCGGCCCATTAGCGAGAGGGCCTAAAAATTTTATCCATGCCTGCGATAAAATCAGCCTTTCCACCATAGGAAGGATGTCGGATATATTGAATATCTTCATCGGGAAGTACAGATTGCGCGCAAGCTGTACCTGCTCTGCCAAGACCTGCAATAACATCGGGCTTATATGCCTCAACTAAAACCTGAAGATAATAAGCGCCTTCTTTAATCTCAGCGCGATTAGGCCCTCTATTTTTCTTCTGAATCCTGGAAGGATGAGGATGAAATGGAAAGGCATTCCAAAACAGTGGAACCTGCTGCTTATTTTGCAAATAGCGCCACACGACAGAAGCTGTATTTTCTGACGTTAGCGTATCAGGGTCTAATATTAACTTTGTGCGCAGAGCTTCGAGAAATGGATGATCAACTTCTGAATACAATTTCCCACTCGAAAACGGCACACCTGTTAACCTGCCTCCTTTATAACCTGGGGCTTCGCCAACCAACATAATCCGAGGCCCGGAGGCAGAAAACACTTGCTCGATATAGCATTTCAAGTTTTCTAAGTTATAAGGATTACGATAAGGATTAAAGACCGTTAATGTATTCTTTTGACGCTCTAATTTGCGGTAAAAATCATCCAGCATTTTCATTGAATAATTGAGTAACCTTATGGGTTAAATACATAATGAGAGCTACAGCCAAACCGAATATATACAAGCCCCAATGGACCTGGATGGATGCAATGGCACCGAGCTTAACGGTAACAATTAGAATCGCCACCACTAATACATCAAGCATGGCCCAACGCCCATACTCATGCATCAACTGTAAGTAACGCTTCTTTTGAACAGATAGGTATTCTTCACTGGATGCTAGAATCTTGAATAATAAATAAAGTTTAAAAATCGGTATGCAGACACTAAATAACATAACAACAATACCGATCAGCAACTGGCCGTCAGTAACCAGACTGTAGATCCCACCGACGACTGAAAACGAGTTTTCAAAAAAGTAAAACTTACTCAATGTTAGCATTGGTGCAAAAAACCCAATACACAACAACACGGTTGCGGCGATTAGCAGATACCAAAGCAACCTAGTCGCCCTAGCCCCATCGTTAGAAATACTCACCCACGATACCTTCCAATAAAAAAGGCCATTATAACGCACTCAAACATTGAGGTTGTATTAACAACCTCAATGTTTTCACTTAGATGGGTTAACTAAACAACCATATCAACTTGCTGAA
>Ga0193962_1001298_pt1 | contig 11682 bp, 9 predicted proteins | sample FB_5_MG_FD_140335 | JGI IMG/M metagenome (GOLD analysis project Ga0193962, IMG submission 140335) | Microbial mat bacterial communities from the Broadkill River, Lewes, Delaware, United States - FB_5_MG | ecosystem: Environmental > Aquatic > Freshwater > River > Microbial mats | place: USA...
CTTCCGGAAAATGTAATCAATCGTGTCCATAAAAACATGAAAGTTGTTGCTAAATTCCCAGCTCTGCAAGGAGAAGCTTATGAAGGAATCGTAAATGAAATTTCACCTTCTGTTTTGGAAGGATCAGCAACTTATCCTGTTCGTATTAAATTATCTGGAGAAACTGCCAACATTAAATCAGGCATGGCGGCTCATGTCACTTTTAAATTTTCAAAAACCGATAATCAGGAAAGTTTAATCGTTCCAATTTCAGCTGTTGGCGAAGATAGTAAAGGGAATTTTGTATTTATAATTGAAAAGCAATCAGATAAAATCGGAATCATTAAAAAACAACATTTTGAAATTGGAGAACTATCCCCTATTGGCTTTGAAGTGATTAAAGGACTCAAACCAGGACAGTTAGTTGCAACAGCCGGTTTGCAAACCTTACTCGATGGACAAAAAGTTAGCATTCAATAATATTCACTCCATAATTCAACAGATATGAATCTTACAAAATTCGCAATAGAAAAAAGTCGAATTACTTTTACTTTGTTGGCAGTGATAGTGGTATTAGGATTAGCTCTCTACACATCATTACCACGCGATAGTATGCCTCCTTACACCGTACGAGTTGCAACCATTGTTTCATCATTTCCTGGTGCAGGACCCGAAAGAGTTGAACTTTTAGTAACAGATAAAATTGAAAAAAAAGCTCAGGAAATTCCTGAGGTAAAAGAGATAAATAGTACATCAAGAACCGGGTTATCGGTAGTTACAGTTACGTTAAAAGATGAAGTAAATCCTGATGAACTTCAAGCCATTTGGGATAAATTAAGACGCAAACTAGATGGTTTAAGAGATCTACCTCAGGGAGTTGTGCCTGACCTGGACGATGATGACATTGGCGTTGTATATGGTATAATGGTAGGCTTAATAAGTGATGGATACTCTTATTCCGAAATGAAAGAGTTTGCAGATGATTTGAGAGATGCTTTAATTAAACTTGACGATGCTGCTAAGGTAGAACTTGGTGGTGTTCAGGATGAACGGGTATTTATTGAATTCGACGAATCGCAGCTTAAAGAATATGGATTAACCTCATCTATGCTTCAAAATACCATTGCCTCAACTAATATTTTAGATTCAGGTGGTGAAGTAGATTTGGAATCCGAAAGAATAATTCTGGAACCAACCGGAAATTATGAATCTCTTGAGGATATCAGAAATACACTTATTCCTATTGGAGATGGAAGTCAGGTGGTACAATTGCGGGATATAACCAACATTAGAAAAGGTTATATTGAGCCAGCCAGTTCTATTGTTCATGTTAGCGGTAAACAAGCCATCTCTTTATCCATATCGTTAATGGATGGTGCCAACATTATTAAATTGGGTGAAGATGTTAATAAAGTTATAGAAGATTGGAACAGCCGACTACCCATTGGTTTAGAAGTAAAACGTCTAACATCACTAGATACCTATGTAGACAACAGTATCAGTAATTTTATTGGCAACCTTATTCAATCTATTGCTATTGTACTGGTTGTAATGCTTATTTTCCTTGGCTTACGAACTGGTTTAATTATCTCAAGCTTAATTCCGATAGTTACCATTATGACTCTAATGTTGATGGGACTTATAAATATGGGGTTGAATCAAGTAACTTTGGCTGCATTGATTATGGCTTTGGGTATGATGGTGGATAATGCCATTGTAGTTTCCGAATCGATAATGGTAAAAATGGAAAAAGGCATGAATGTGAAAGATGCCGCAGTTTCTTCTTGTTCTGAATTAATTGTTCCATTACTGATATCCACCTTAACTACCTCGGTAGCATTCCTTTCATTTTACTTGGCAGAATCGACAATGGGTGACATTGTTGGTCCTATTTTCGTGGTGATTACACTTGCCTTAGTATCTTCCTGGATTGTTTCGCTAACCATTATAACCATGCTGTGTTTCTACTTCTTAAAAGTAAAACCAAAAGAAGAAAAGAAACCTGGCTTAATGGATAAGATTTTCGATCAATTAAAAGTTTATTACAAATCGGTAATCCTTGCTGCCTTAAATGTAAAAGGATATGTAATCATTGGTATTCTGCTATTGTTCTTTATATCATTAAAAGGATTTGGTTTGATTCCATTTATCTTCTTCCCAGATAGTGATAGAAATATGATTACAGTTGATATCAACTTACCATTAGGAACAAAAATTGAACAAACCGAAAATGTAGTTTTACAGATCGAAAAATACATCTCCGATGAATTACTCGTTACAGAATCGCGTGAGAATGGAATTGTAGACTGGTCATCATTTGTTGGTCAGGGACCAAGTTCCTACGATCTTGGATATTCTCAGGATGAAGCAAACTCTGGATATGCACATATTTTAGTGAACACCAGTTCCTTTGAAGAGAATAATGAAATGGTTCGCCTTTTAGATGATTTTTGCTTCTCTAATTTTCCTAATGCCGATATTAAAGTATCATTATTAGGACAAGGAGGATCTGGAACACCTATTGAAATTAAAGTTTCCGGGAATAATCCCGATATACTTTCAAAGTTGTCTGAGCAGATAAAATCCAAACTATCAAACGTAACTGGAACAAAAAATGTGAAAGATGACTGGGGTCCAAAAACCAAAAAGTTTGTTATTGATATCAATCAAAACAATGCACAATTGGCTGGAATTACCAATCAAGATATTGCAACTTCTCTTAAAACAGTTTTAGATGGGTTTAAAACTGGTGAATATCGCGAAGATGACAAAAACATACCAATGTTACTACGTAGCTTTACCAGTCAGGATCAAAGTTACGAGACTATAGAAACTATGAATGTTTTCTCGCAAAATTCTGGTAAAAGTGTTCCTCTATCGCAGGTGGCTAGCATTGTTCCTCAGTGGCAATATGCAAAAATCAAACGATTGGATTTGGCTAGAAGTATTAATGTATCAAGCGAATTATCAGAAGAAGGAAATGCCTCTGAGATAATGAGTGAGGTGCTACCATGGCTTGATGAACAAACGAAAAAATGGCCAGTTGGTTATACCTATGAGCTAGGTGGTGATGATAAAAACACTGCGGAAAACATGGGAGCCGTAATTGCTTATTTACCATTATCAGGATTTTTAATCCTCCTTTTATTGGTAATCCAATTCAATTCGTTCAGAAAAACAATTATGGTTGTTAGTACAATTCCATTAGGTGTAATTGGTGTAGTTATTGGTTTAATAGTACTTCGCTCCTATTTTGGTTTTATGGCATTTCTAGGTGTAATTTCGCTAGCCGGGATTGTAATTAACAATGCCATAGTCCTCATAGACCGAATAGAAATTGAGATCAATGAGTTGAAACGAACTCCTCAAGATGCAGTTATTGCAGCCTGCTTACAACGTTTCAGACCTATATTGCTTACAACTTTTACCACTTCCTTAGGACTTTTGCCTCTATATTTAGGAGGTGGCTTAATGTGGGAACCAATGGCAGCATCAATCATGATAGGATTATTATTTGGTACTATTATTACTTTGGTGTTTATCCCTGCACTGTACAGCGTTTTCTATAAAGTGAACTATAAAGGTTATCAATTCAACGAAAGCTTACTTGAAGAATAATAAAAGCTTATTTCTTTATCAAAAGCGGAATACATTTATTGTATTCCGCTTTTTTCATTTAACAAATCAATAACAAGATCTTCATTCCTTTTTCGATCAATAGTGGTATATTTAATACTCATTAGTCTTTTATACACAACACCATGACTGTAAAACGTTTAATTGCACTTTCCCTTATAATATTCGCCACGAATATTCTATTTTCTCAGGAAATCAAAACAGTTGATTTTAAGGAATTAGAACCCAAATTTCATTACACAAATGATTCTACTTACGTGATTAATTTTTGGGCGATGTGGTGCAAACCTTGCGTTGAAGAACTACCCGAATTTGAACATATCCGTAAAGCTTATCAGAATAAAAAAGTGAAAGTTTTGCTGGTAAGTCTTGATTTTGGTTCGAATGTAGAAAAGCGCCTGCTTAAATTCCTCGATAAAAAAGGAATACTTGCTGAAGTAATTTTACTCGATGATCCTGACGCCAATAGTTGGATTGGCAAAGTAAACGATGACTGGGACGGAGCTTTACCCGCTACCGTAATCTACAAAAAAGGCAAAGAAAAATTCTTTGCTCGTAAGGTAAGCTATTCTGAGCTTACAGAAACTATTGATCAAATAAGTAATTAAATCTTAAAAAGATGAAAAAGTTGTTATCTATTGCATTTATAATGCTAAGCGTTCTTGCCATTCAGGCGCAAGGATACAAGGTGGGCGATACTGCCTTCGATTTTAATCTGAAAAATATAGATGGTAAACAAGTTTCATTGGCTGATTACAAAGACGCCAAAGGATTTGTAGTTATTTTTACCTGTAACCATTGTCCCTATGCTGTAGCATACGAAGACAGAATTATAGAGATAGACAAGAAATACAAAAAAATGGGTTTCCCTGTAATTGCCATTAATCCAAATGATCCAGTAATTGTTCCTGGAGATTCGTTCGATGGAATGAAAAAGCGTGCAGAAGAAAAAGGCTTCACCTTCCCATATCTTTTTGATGCAAAACAAGAAGTTTACAAAAACTTTGGAGCCACTAAAACTCCACATGTCTACATTTTAAGTAAAAAAGGTACTTATCTTACAGTAGAGTATATTGGTACCATTGATAACAATTACAAAGATGAATCGAAAGTAAGCACACGCTATGTTGAAGATGCAATTAAAGCCTTAATGAATAATAAAAAGCCAACAGTTACATATACTAAGGCAATTGGATGTTCAATTAAAACAAAAGGATAAATTAAATATCAAATTAAAAGCTCCAAGTATCAAATGATTCCTGGAGCCTTTGATTTGTAAGATAAGAGTTTTTATTCTGCAATTTTTAAGGACAGCTTACCAACCACTCTACCCGACTCACTGTATTGATGGGCTTCAGCAACTTTGGCAATATCATAAGTTTTATCAATATGAGTTTTTATCAAACCATCATCAACTAAATTAGCAAGTAGTTCCAAATCTTTCTTACTTTCCTGAACAAATATTTTCTTCATTTTTCGTGAACTCACCATATTATGAATCGATCCTAGCAAAAGGATATTAAAGGATGGTAAAGTAGTCACATACACACCTCCACGCTGTAAAAGGTGTTTTACATTAGAATATTCTGAATTACCAACCACATCGAAAAAAATATCAAACTCTTCCTGAATATCAAGAATATTTTCCTTTTTGTAATCAATTACTCTATCGGCACCCAATTCATTGGCAAATTCAACATTTCTTTCGCTGCAAACACCAGTTACTTTGCAATCAAAAGCCTTAGCCAATTGCAAAGCAAAAGAACCTACTCCACCAGAACATCCATTAATCAGAACATTCATGCCCTTTTTTATCTGTCCCATATTTCGAAGGGCTTGCAAAGCTGTTAATCCAGCTAATGGCAAAGTTGCCGCTTCCTCGAAATTCATTTTCTGCGGCTTTAAGGCAATGTGATCCTCCGAGGTAGCAACGTACTCGGCATAAGCGCCATTCTTTATAATATCAACCTTACCATATACCTCATCGCCAACACGGTAAAATTTAACTTTTTTTCCTACTTCGAGGATTCTACCCGAAATATCACCCCCTAAAACGCAAGGTAACTTCTTACGCATAAACAGCTTCAACATTCCTTTTCTGATTTTCCAATCAACAGGATTCACCGATGAAGCATACACTTCTACCAGAACTTGATTGTCTTTTATTTTAGGTCTATCCAAATTGATCAACTCCAAAACATCCGGAGCGCCATATTTTCTCATTATAACTGCTTTCATAGTAGGTGCATTCTATTAGTTAAGGCTTATTCCTTTGCTCATCCACTAATCAAGTTACAACAAGTTTAACTCAAATTCAAGCGATCGAAATTGCTATTAAAATTAGTTATGGTTGTATTCTAAAGCTAATTTCAACGCTGTCATTCAATTCAATTGCATCAGGATTGGTAAAAGATTGATCCCCTCCTCTGCCTGCTTTTGCAACTCGCATTTCGGTCATGTACTGTTTTGGTCCAGATACAAAATCAGAAGTCCCATAATTAATGTTCACAATCTGTCCCAACTTACTTTCCGAAGCTTCAGTAATCATTATAGCTTTAGATTTGGCATCGGCAACTGCAGCTTTTATTAATTTACTTTCTACTGATTTAATCAATTCTGGACTTAATCCATAAGATACTTGATAATTTATTTCAACGTCGGCAGTTTTTAATATTTTCAGACATTCATGAATGATTTTAGGTTTGGCACTCAACTGAAGCTTTAAATTATACGTTGCACGATATCCATCAGGCACTGATTTACCACCTGAATAAGTTTTTTCTTCGTTTACTCTTTGACCTACATCCTGAATTTCCAGGCTTTGAATAGTAGCCATTTTAAGAGCTTTTTTCAATCGATTAACAGCGTCCGAATTCTTTTCAATACAATCAGCATATTCCGATGCCTTATTACTAACTGTAATTGAAATATTCATGATATCAGGCAACTGAAACAGTTTACTTTCACCTTTAACATTAAGACTTGCAGGTAAATTTTGTGCAAAAGTAGCAGTCACAACACTACACATTAGGAATAGGATAAATACAATCTTCTTCATTGGTTTATTTTTTTCTTATTAGTCTAATTATTGAATCTCAACAGATTACTTTAGTAATAAAATGTGGTGATAAAAAAAGATACACAATAAAAGACTATTGTGTCTTTTTTAATTATCTTGCGCCCTCTTTTAAACCATCACGTTAGTTTAAAAAAGATATCACAACTAGATTTCACGTTAATTATCAGAAAGAGGCTCTTATTACAACGGGAGCCTCTTTTATTTATTTCATCATTTTGTTCCAATCTCCGCAGAAAAGTAAGGAATCTAAATCTTTTCTATCTCGTACCGACGTTTCCATTTCACGCATGCTTTCAGGCAATATTTCTGCATTCCCCTTATAACCAACTGCAATCATGGTAACAATATCAAATTCATCGGGAACTTCAAATAACTCTCTAGCTTTGTCAGGCGAGAAACCCGCCATTTGGTGCAAGTACAAATTCATGCTTGCAGCTTGTGCCGACATATTTCCTATAGCCAGACCTAAGTCATGTCTGGCATGTGCATTCGCTTTACCATTTTTTGCAAAATTCTTTGCTGCCAAAGTCAAAATAATCATTGGAGCAGTTTTCACCCATATTTGGTTGAACTCACCAAGACAGGACAACAATTGCTCATAACGTTCGGGATAACTTTTTGTGCCGTAAATAAAACGCCAGGGCTGTTCATTAAAACAAGATGCCGCATATGATGCTGCCAAAAATAGCTTCTCTACCTTCTCTTTTTCAATCTCTTTATCAGCAAAAGCTCTGGGACTCCATCTTTTTTCGATTAGTTCATGAATTTTTTGTGACATATGTATTGGTTTAAAGTATATAAGACAAATATCAAATTCCAATCTCCAAAAATCAAATAATTTAAGTTTTGACTATTGCGATTTTGAGTTTGCTAATGAATATAGCTTTTTTTTAACAATTATTAAGGACTAACTAGTATTTTATTCTATATATTTGGGGCTGATTCTAAATCAATTATACAAAACTTAAAGATTAGAATGAGAGCGAGTGTTTTTTTATTGATACCTCTGTTACTATTTATGTTGCTGGTAGACATTTATACCTATCGTGGCGTAAAACCTCTGATTGCAAGAATTAAGAATTCTATTGCAAGACAATCATTAACAATTACATTTTGGGGAATATCTGCTTTTATATTTGCGGCTTTTGCTGTTTTCATGTTTGGCATTAAGCACGTACAAAAATCAGATGCATACATCTATACCGGTTATCTGGTAGCAGGTTTTGCTTTATTTTATTTTCCAAAATTTGTATTCATACTTTTCGTCTTAATAAGGGATATACAAGGGGCGATATTGAGAACCACAAAATGGTTCAGTGAGAGAAAGAACAAAAGTGTTCCACAATTTAATGCGACAAGAAAAATGGAGAGATCCGAATTTTTGTATCAAATGGGTTTGTTCCTGGCAGCAATTCCATTTGCATCCATTTTATATGGAGTAACCAAAGGCAAGTTTAATTACAGGGTGATGCGTGAAAGTATACGTTTTGATCACCTACCAAAATCGTTCAAAGGATTAAAAATTGTTCAAATATCAGATATGCATTTGGGCAGTTTCAATAAAAATTTCGAAAAAATAGAAAAGGCAGTCGAGCTGATAAATGAACAGAAACCAGACTTGATTCTGTTTACAGGCGATTTGGTAAATAACTTTGCCGAAGAAACCAATGGGTGGGCTCCCGTTTTGGCTAAAATGAAAGCCAATATTGGTAAATATTCTGTTCTGGGCAATCACGATTATGGCGATTATTCCAATTGGAAATCGCCAGAGGATAAAGCCAAAAACCTTGCAGCTATAAAACATTTCCATAAAGAAATGGGATTTCGTTTGTTACTGAACGAAACAGAAACCATTAACATTAAAGGAGAAGAAATTGCACTTGTTGGTGTTGAGAATTGGGGTAAACCTCCTTTCCCTCAACATGGCGATTTAGATAAGGCTACCAATGGAGCAAATCAGCCTTTTAAAATATTAATGAGTCACGATCCTTCGCATTGGGACGAAGAGGTAATCAAAAACAGTAATATTGACCTTACCTTTGCAGGGCACACGCATGGTATGCAGTTCGGAATTGAGCGAGCTGGCATTAAATGGAGTCCGGTACAGTACAAATATCCACGTTGGGGTGGCTTGTATCGCGAAGGCGAACAATACCTGTATGTAAATCGTGGATTTGGATACATCGGATTCCCGGGTAGAATTGGAATGCCACCAGAAATAACTGTGATTGAATTGGCATAAATAAAAAACACATATTGTAGGGACATGCCATGGCATGTCCCTTTTTTATGAATGTGAACTGTAAAGACACAAGACCTTGTATCTCTAGGCATAAAAAAATGGGAATAATACTATGTTCATGCTTTCTCGCTGTAGTATTTTATCATGTTAATGCCCCCAAATCACTCACAAGATTACCTCTCACAATTTTTCAAGACATCAAATCACACGAAAGAATACTTCTTGCAAAACTGTAAGACACTTCATCACCCACAAGAATGCTTCTAACAGACTTGCAAGACACCAAATCACATGAAAGAATATCTCTTGCAAAACTGTAAGACATCAAATCACTCACAAGAATGCTTCTCGCAAACTTGCGAGGTATCAACTCACGCGCAAGAAAAGGGCAAACACCGCTGCTAGATAGCTTCGTGTTCGTGCGAACAGGACTCTAAGCACCTTCAAACATCCAAATTTATCTCTCGAAGATAAGCTCAACAAAGTTGAGATATCTGTTGCGAAATCATTGAGGGATTCCAAGCACACAAAAACAAGCAAAACAAAAACACGGATATAGCATAAACCGAATGAATAAGCCCAAAACGAAAGCACGAATTAGACAGGAGTGCTTGCACGTAAGCTAAAGAAGTAAAATTGATCATTTCAACTGCTTATTTTTAAAGATGATGAATTAACATATCCTGTTTTACGATTATGGTTTTATGATTAAATTTATTGGTAATTATAATTACTTATATACAGTGCTAATAGATAATTTTGATAATCATGTTTGATATTGTCTCAAGTTTTATTTTTGAAATAATTGGAGCATTCATTTTTGGGACTTTAAATGGTTTTAAAGGCAAACTGTCTGAGCAAATGTCAGGTCCTTATGATACAAACAAAAAAAGTTTAAGAAATGGAATTACTTCAATTGCAGTCATATTACTAATAATTGCAATTCTAACTTCTTGCTCTACCAAAAAGGAAACTTCGATAAGTCAATTTGAAGAATATATCGGAGAAACATATAGCAACATGCTTGATTCGATGATAATTGTATTTAAACATGTAGTTGATCAACCAATTGGTTCTAATGATTTCGAATATTTTATTAAAAAAACAATAACAGATTCCCTTACCAGAAAGGACTGGTTAAAAAATTCAATAGAAGCTGCTACAATTAAGAGTAGAATTAAAGAATCTGGTCTTCGCAATGATATCTACTTCGATATTTACAAGGTGGAATATATTGATGGTATAGTAATTAGCACGTATAAATATTGGGACATTTATCATCAAGACAGTATAACAGTTATTGATTCAACCTTCATTTTTAATCCCAGTAAACAAATTGACACCTCTCTACATAGAGACGAAATGCTAGTGCCTTCTGATTTTAACATTCAAGAATATATAACTAAAAGAAAGAATCACTTAGCTTTCAACAAGCACAGTAGGTTTTATGAAGGTCTTAGAATCCATTGCAAAGATACTATGATAGAGGAGTATCTAACATTTATAGAAATGACAAAATGGTATAATTTAGTTGAATTTTCAAAAGGTTTAGAACATGAAAATCCAGATTATAATAACTATTTTTTGCAAAGAATTATAGCGCTTGAATTATTTGCAAAAGAAACTTTATCGGACCATAAACATACAGAGGTAGCTAATTTTACTTTATCAACACCTTTCAAACCCAAGCTTATCGTATTACCAGCTTATGATAAAATATCCAACAGAGGTATTTCTCCTAAAATTCAAAAAACTATTGAAACACAATTACAAACTAGTACTGAATTTATACTAATAGATTTTCCAAGTAAAGACCTGATGCATGTACCCTATCAAAATGTATTTGATAAAAGATATTGCAAGCCCATTACCGATAATATTAACTGCGATATTATTATCATGAGTAAACTTGAGCTTGTGAAAAAGACAGGAAATATCTCAACAGATTTATGGAATGTTCGATTTAAAATTTATAATGTAAATTCAAATAAACAGTTTGATTCTCAAATCAAAATAGACAGTTTGTCTGCTTCCAAAATCACAACGGAATTAGAACAAAATAGAGAAATCTTATTAATAGAAATAATACAATAAACCTTAATTCTCTTATCTCATGGCAATAGGAGGTATGAATTTAAATACCATTGATCAACTTGGGTTATACTTGCTTGGAATTTTGATATTAATTTTAATCACACAGTTTATTGAAATTTATTATTGGCGCATAAAAAGAAACAGGATTATTAAAAATTATCAAATAATACTTACCACACTAGTTCTTACATTATTCTCAATATTCATTTTTAAAGTAGATTGGGAATTTACTGGAGAACTTAAAGACAGTAGAATAACAGGATCCATATTCTTTGTAATGATTAGCATGTGCAACTTAATTAGTTTAATATTGATTGGGTTTGCCAATATTATTAAAAGGATCTTTAAGAATAAATGAATGACAAATAAAAAGATATGTACACAATAAAAATCCAATCTTTGGAAATCATTGCCATCATCGTAACAGTATTGGGCAAATTCCTGTTTATGGATTACCTGAACTGGCGATTTCCTTTTGTATTAACTGCTACAGTAATATGGCTAACATACATAATCTACCAAAGCAAAAAATCTTCTGGTATACTTCAACATTGGGGTTTTAGGAAAGATAACTTTAAAGTAGTGCTAAAAATGGTTCTACCATTTGGTATAATTGCGCTTATCACATTTTTTACAATAGGCGCTTGGCAAG
>Ga0193962_1001304_pt1 | contig 11662 bp, 10 predicted proteins | sample FB_5_MG_FD_140335 | JGI IMG/M metagenome (GOLD analysis project Ga0193962, IMG submission 140335) | Microbial mat bacterial communities from the Broadkill River, Lewes, Delaware, United States - FB_5_MG | ecosystem: Environmental > Aquatic > Freshwater > River > Microbial mats | place: USA...
GAAGAAGCTGTGGTTGAAGAAGCTGTGGTTGAAGAAGCTGTGGTTGAAGAAGCTGTGGTTGAAGAAGCTGTGGTTGAAGAAGCCGAGCGTAGTGCTTTAACGTGGCGAGTCTTGCAACGTGTTCTCGAGAATCCAGGCATTTTGCAAGTTGAGTTATATAAGTTGTTTCCACATGAGAATCGTAAACAACTTCAGTCGACACTTTTGCAACTCGATAAGGAAAATGTTTTAAAACGTGAGAAAGAGGGGAATTCTTATCGGTTATTTCCCGTTTAAGTTCTCGATACATTAAATGATGAAAAAGAGCAGCGAGTTTTGCTGCTCTTTTTTTGTTTATTGCCAAATGATTTGTTCGTTGTCGTAATCGATGTTGTAGGGGTGCTGGCGTAGAACATCTGTACCAAGAAGGCCGTCAAATTGACTTCGTCGGCTTTGATTCTCAATAATTGCTACTGGGATGTTTTGTTGTATAATTGGCCCTACACTCAGTTCGGTCATCTTGGCAATTTTGATGTCTACGGTGCTACCATCAGCAATTTTTGCTCGGCGTGAGCGTGTTTTGCCAATGTTGAGCCGTTTAATGCTTTGTTGGTGAAGCAAAGTGATCGATGCCCCTGTATCGAGAAGAAGGTTCAGTTGGACTTTTTTTCGTTTGAGCCTAATCTGTACCGGAACAATCACTTGATTGCGGATGATTGTTACGGGGGTGACGCGAGCAAATTGTTCGGTGTCGGTGACGGCATTATCCACAACCAGTTCTTGCCAGCGTAAATCCCAGTCTGTTGTTTTCTGATTGTCGTGCTCAGTGTACTGGGCATTTGATTGTTCAGTTGTGCGATCACGTTCCTCTTGCTCATCTATGAATTTTTGTCGGAACTGAGCAGGAACAGAGGCCAAATTGTCGACATAAACGGCGTGACCATTGTCATCAATATAGCGATAAATTTCGGCATGTGCACAGATGAGCAAAAGTTGACTGATTATGAGCAACAAAAAAAATCGCATGGTGACCTACTTATTGGGTGTTGGGCGCGGGCAGGTCGTCACTGAGGATGATCGTTCGCCCCTCAAGTTGAATCGTGCCGTCGGCGGCTAGTTTTTTTAATAACCGGGAAAAAGTTTCTGGTGTGGTGCCTAGAAGGAGAGCAATTTCCCCTTTAGGAGCTGGAAGTTCAATGCGGTTACTTGGACTTTTATCCCTCAGGGCGAATAGGTAGTTAATAAATCGTTGGCGAATATCGGCAAGGGTTAATTGTTCAACCATGCCGAGCAGATATTTGATTCGCTGTGATAGCGCACCAATAAAGTGCATGGCGACATCGGGATTTTCTTCGATATGTTGTAAAATCTTTTTAGCGTCAATAGCCAGCAGTTCACTGGGCTCGATAGCAATTGAACTAACGGGATAGCGCCCTTTGAGTTGTAGTAATATCTCAGCAAAATATTCGCCAGGCCCAATGAAGCGAATTGTTGCTTCTTTGCCATCACTCGTGGAGCGAAACAGTTTTACTTTGCCTGAAGCAAGAAAGTAAAACTCGCTACCTTGATCGCCCTCCGAAAACAAAAGTTGTTTTTTGTTGAGGGTTTCAAGGCGACTGATTTGCTCGATAAAGGTAAAACGTGGATCTTCAGCGTCACCAAAAAATGTTTGTAGGAAAAGTTTGACCGCGTGTTTTTTTTCCATATTGAGAGAGAACCCTTTAGGTACTGCCAAGATATTATCTGTGGCTAATTTATTGACTCTTATCTGCGTTGTCAAGGTTTTGTGGTTCGAGTAATTCGACGGCTTGTTCAAGGGATTGGATAAGCGGTGCAAGGTTTAGCTCTTGATCCATAAATTTATCTGGTAATCCGCCTATTGCCGACTGGAGACGCCGCGCAGCACTTAGGGCGCTTTTGAACTCAGCGTGTTGCCGTACCGATTCGTCTGCAACTTCCATTGAGATCTCTTTAAAGCGTTTTGCAATGGTTGGGTGGCTCAGGTTGCCTTCAAACACGGCATTGTGCAACTCTTGTTGTTGTTCATGGCTGAACTTAGTGTCGGCATCTGCTTGGCGTAGCAGGTCGATAGAGCGAAAATCGGGCAGAGGGCTTAGATTTCGATCCTCAGAGATGAGGGTGGGTTTTTTTTGTTCCAAGTAGTGATAAGCCATGGTGAGCTTGTCGGCTGTTTGCCGACGAATACGGATCTCACGACTGCAGTAGTCTTCGAAACACTCATATCCCCATTGGGCATATAGACGGTCACGGCGAACCTCTTGAAGTTGTTGGCCGAGATCAACCCACGATGATTTAAATTGTTTTGCTGAGCTCAGAATGCGATAACGTTCACTTCCTGGTTCAAGTTGGCTTAACAGGTGTTCGATTTTTGCTTCGGCTTGAGTTTGTGGTACTTCGTTCATAGGTGCTCCTTGCTTCTTTCGACGGCATCATCTTTTTTAAGGGTGATAGTATCACTCTTGGGCTTTTGTTGAAGTGCTTTTTGTTGAAAATTAATCTGAAGTGAATGGAAATAAGATATGGCAAGACAGGGAATGTTGAGTTGTGTTGTTGGTAAGCAAACGGTGCAAATGATAAAGTTGGGTCATCCATGGGTGATTAGTGATCGTTTTACGCAAAAGTGGCCAGCGGGTGAGGTTGGTGACCTGATCGCTTTGGTGTCAGAATCGGGTGAACCGCTAGCGACTGCCCTGCGTGATGATGATCGAATTGTCGCGCGCGTTATCGCTTCAAAACTCGAAACTCTTGATGTCGCTTGGTTTAAAGAAAAGATTCAAGCTGCTGAGTCGTTACGGCGTCAGCATGTAGATCTTGATGGAACGAATGCGTACCGCGTGGTTAATGGCGAAGGGGATGGCTTGCCGGGGGTGACTGTTGAACGTTACGACGAATATTTAATGATCCAATTGTATTCAGCGAGCTGGGAACGCTACCTGCCTATGATCATTAAGGCCTTGCAGTCCGTTTTTAGTCCTAAAGGGATCTATGAAAAGTTTCGTCCACAAAAAACACGCGAACTTGAAAAAAAAGGAACCAAGCGCTACAGCCGGTTGCTTTGCGGTGTTGCAGCGCCAGATATTTATCATGTGTTGGAAAATGATTTAACCTTTCAAGTCACTTTAGCCGAGGGGCTAAACACAGGCTTGTTTATGGATCAACGGGAGAATCGACGCGATTTAATGACCCGTGTTGCAGGGAAGAAGGTGTTAAATCTTTTTGCTTATACGGGTGCTTTTTCTGTTGCTGCCGCTATGGCAGGAGCTAGCAAAGTGACAACAGTTGATGTGTCACCCCATTATTTAGAGTGGGCGCGGCAAAATTTTGGTTTAAACCGACTCAACCCTAAACGACATCAATTTATTGCGGGTGATTGCTTTGATGTGATGGCCCAACAGGTTGAGCAGCAACGCTATGATGTTATATTGATGGATCCACCGAGTTTCTCAACAACAACGAAAAATAAGTTTACTACCAGCGGGGGTACCTCACGCCTTGTTACCCTTGCCCTAAAATTATTGGAGCCTGGCGGTTTGCTTATTACGTCTTCAAATCATCAAAAGGTTGATCTTGCTGAATACCTCAAAGAGTTGCGTCGGGGAGCGTTAGCGGCTGGCTGTGGGTTGCAGGTGATCAAAACAGCGGGGCAGTCAGGAGATTTCCCTTATCCTGTCACATTTCCTGAGGGTCGTTATCTCAAATATGTTATGGCAGTCAAAGGTGAGTCGTTGTCGTGATATTTTAAGTCGTTCAGCGATGCGTTTAAAAACAAAAAAGGCTGTTTACCAACGTTGAGGGTGAACAGCCTTTTTGTTTTAACTTATGATCTGTGCCGTGAGCGGATTTATTCGTCAATACGGCTTACTGTTGTAATTACGACTGGCTCAAGGGGGACGTCTTGGTGGTGACCTTTGTTCCCCGTAGCCACTTGCTCAATCTGCTTCACAATATCCATTCCGTCGATAACTTTACCAAAAACAGCATAGCCAAAGGCATCGGCCCGGGTGTCACGGTGATCGAGAAAATCATTGTCGTTTAAATTAATAAAGAACTGTGATGTTGCACTGTCAACGATCTGTGTTCGAGCCATAGCGATTGAGCCGCAAACGTTTTTTAAGCCATTTGTTGCTTCATTTTTTATCGGTTGTTTGCCACTTGTTTCTTCCATATCACTATTCATGCCACCGCATTGAACCATAAAGTTCTTAATGACACGATGGAAGATGGTTCCCTCATAGTAGCCACTGTCTACATAAGAGAGGAAGTTTTCAACCGTAATGGGCGCAAGCTCTTGATTTAGTTCAAGGGTGATATCTCCAAGAGTTGTTTGAAATAAAATTTTTGGTGTTGTGCTCATGTGTTGCTCCTTGGTGTGTAGTTGTTTTGCTAAATTATTGTTGAATCGAAGTTTTTAATTTTGACAGACACTAACATATTTAAAGAGTTAAATTCAAATGTTGGTCACTCTGTTGAAACTCGCGTATTTAGTGTTTGACCTCCATTCGATTCCTGTTATAGTTGCCGCCGCAGTTACAGATTGAAGACAGGAGGCGGTTCTGATTATTGCCACTGTTTATTGCGTTATATGTAGGGTGACAAGCCATGGAACAATCAAGCGGCGAAAATGGTATCGCCAAAAATATTTTCATCGGCTACTTTGTTCTGATATTGCATGTTCTGCTTTTGGTTCTGCTAGGAGTGTTCATCGTTTTTTTCCGTGGCCTGATTGTTTATATGCCGTGGATTGTTGGCGGTGGTTTTTGCTTGCTGACCCTTTCCGGATTGTGGTTTTATCGCAGAATGAAAAAAGGGCAGTCGAGTCTTGCTGAAACATTGAGTAAGAGTGTGCCAAAGAATCGTCCGGTTGAGATTAGTTTATTAGGTGGGCTAGCTTCTGTACGTGTTGGCACTACACGTGGTACGCAAGAATATGTTGCTGAGACACCATTGCAATTAGAAGATCCAGAGACTTCACGGCTAAGAAGTCTCGACCGTTTAGTCGAAATGTATAATAATGACCTAATAAGCAAAGAAGAGTTTGCATTATTGAAACAAGATGTGTTACAAGGTTCCTCGCTGGCCGTTGAAGAGAACAAAGAAGTCATTGATGTCGATTTTACCAGTCATTGATTTTTGAAATACGAATGGCGAGTTGAGTAAATAAAAAATAAATAAAATGTGTTTTTTAAGTTGCATTTTTAAATCCAGAATGATAGAAAACAGCGTCTTGTATGTCGGGGTGTAGCGCAGCCTGGTAGCGCACCTGCCTTGGGAGCAGGGGGTCGGAGGTTCGAATCCTCTCGCCCCGACCATAACAAGCGCCAGTAGCTCAGCTGGATAGAGCATGTGACTTCTAATCACAGGGTCGAGGGTTCGAGTCCTTCCTGGCGCGCCATTTCAAAAGTTTCCTCATGGTTACGATGGAAACGTAGGATTGGCCGCTTTAGTGCTTTAATCGGCCACCAATTGTGGTGGGTGTAGCTCAGTTGGTAGAGCGCCGGATTGTGACTCCGGTTGTCGAGGGTTCAATCCCCTTCACTCACCCCACTTTATTATCAGTACCAAGTATGAAAATATATTCTCATGACTTTTCGGTTCTGAGATCAAATAGAATTTGCGAGAGTGGCGGAATTGGCAGACGCACTGGATTTAGGATCCAGCGGGCAACCGTGGGAGTTCGAGTCTCCCCTCTCGCACCATACAATGACAGGGGCCTATGTGCCCCTGTTTTGTTCTATCTTTGTTAATCTAATTATTGGTTTGTCCAGTCTTTCTTTATTTTATATTACCAAGTGAGGTTTATTTAGCATGAATGTACAAGTTGAAGAGATTAGTTCTGTAAAGAAAAAGATTTGTGTTGAAGTCAGTGCTGAGCGTGTATCTGATGAAATTGCAAAGGCTTATAAGAAAATCGCTAAAACAGCTAAGATCAAAGGGTTTCGTCAAGGTAAGATCCCTATGAAAGTTGTTGAACAATATTATGCTGATCAAATGGAGCAAGAAGTTATCGGTGGCCTAATCAATGAGTCTTATTATAAGGCATTAGTTGATCACAAGGTGCCAGCAATCTCTGATCCATCCATTGAAAATAATAGTGGTCTTGAAAAAGGTAAGCCCTTTACCTTTGAGGCACATGTTGAAGTAAAGCCAGAAGTTGTCGCGAAAGACTATACTGGTTTTGATCTACAAAAAGAGATCATTGAATTAAGTGACCAAGTTGTTGATGATCGTATGACGGAGATGACGGGTTCACGTGATTCTCAAGAAGTTGCAGAGCGTGATGATGTTCAAAATGGTGATTTTGTAACAATCGATTTTGAAGGATTTGTAGATGGTGTTGCTTTTGATGGTGGCGCTGCACAGGATCACATTCTTGAATTAGGATCTGGTAGTTTTATTCCAGGTTTTGAAGAGCAACTCGTTGGCTTGAAACGCGGCGAAGAAAAAGAGATCTCTGTTACGTTTCCTGCTGAATATGGCAACGAAGATCTTGCAGGCAAGGACGCGACCTTTAAGGTTGCAATTAAAGAGATCAAGGTTAAGGTTGTTGCAGAACTAACCGATGAACTTGCTAAAGAGTTCGGTGCCGAGTCAGTTGAAGATTTACGCCAAAAAGTGGCTGATGGTTATAAGGATCAAGAGGAAAAGCGTATTGAGGAAGACTTGAAAGAGCGCCTCATGACAGCAATTGTTGAAGGTAACCCAGTAGAAGTACCTGATACAATGATTGATCGCCAGCTTGATTTCATGCACCGCAACATTGGCAATCGTTTGAAGCAGCAGGGCATGACCTTAGAGATGATGGGCATGACTGATGACTCTTTCCGTGCAATGTACCGTGAAACAGCTATCAAGCAAGTTCAAGGTAGTTTAGTTTTGGAAGCAATTGGTCAGCAAGAAAATATATCTGTTGATGATTCAGAAATCGATGGTCGCTTAGAAGAGATTGCGACCATGGCCAATGCACCACTGGATGAAGTTAAAAAATATTACGCAGCTGATGAAGCGCGAAAAAACCTTCTTGCTCAAATCGAAGAAGAGAAGGTGATCACTTTCTTGCTTGGTCAATCTAAGGTTGAAGAGGTTGCTAAAGAAGACCTCGTTGTAGCATCAAGCGACGAAGAACAGGAGTAACGAATGAGCCTCGTCCCGATAGTTGTCGAACAGAGCGGTCGCGGAGAGCGGTCGTACGATATATATTCACGGCTTTTGAAGGACCGAATCATTTTTCTCGGTGGTGCCATTGATGATCAAATATCTAATCTCATCATAGCCCAACTTCTCTTTTTAGAGTCTGAAGACCCAGAAAAAGATATCCATTTGTATGTCAACTCTCCTGGTGGGGTTGTTACAGCTGGTATGGCAATATATGATACGATGCAATACATTAAGGCCCCAGTTTCTACTATTTGTGTTGGCCAAGCGGCGAGCATGGGGGCAGTATTGTTGGCAGCGGGTGAAAAAGGTAAACGTTATTCACTCCCCAACTCACGCATTATGATTCATCAACCCCTTGGTGGTTTTCAAGGTCAAGCTTCTGATATCAGCATTCATGCGAAGGAAATTCTCCGTTTGCGTGAAGAACTTAATGGTGTTTTAGCTCACCATACAGGCAAGGATATCGAAACAATCGCTTTAGATACTGAGCGTGATTTTTTTATGGGTGCTGCTCAAGCTAAAGAATATGGCCTAGTTGATGAAATTGTTTCTCGAGATAAGGTCAAATAGCGGGGGATTATATGGATCACACTGATGATCAATCTGAAGATTTGATCTGCTCATTTTGCGGCAAATCGCAAGATGAGGTTAAAAAGCTTATAGCTGGACCATCGGTATATATTTGTGATGAATGTATCGATCTATGCCAAGAGATTATTGTTGAAGAAGTTGGTGCTGAAACTGAGGAGGATAGTGCTCCACTGCCAACGCCAATCGAAATTCGGCAAACTCTTGACGATTATGTCGTCGGCCAAAATTGGGCGAAGAAAGTTTTATCTGTAGCGGTATATAACCACTATAAGCGGATAAAGTACTCTGCCAAATCTGGTGATGTTGAAATTCAGAAGAGTAATATTCTTCTACTTGGTCCCACTGGTAGCGGTAAAACTCTACTTGCGCAAACGTTAGCCCGTGTACTCAATGTCCCATTCGCTATGGCCGATGCTACGAACCTAACGGAAGCTGGTTATGTTGGTGAAGATGTTGAAAATATTATCTTAGGCCTTGTACAAGCGGCCGATTATGACGTTGATAAAGCTCAGCGTGGCATTATTTATATCGACGAAATTGATAAGATTGCCCGTAAAAGTGAATCACCTTCAATCACTCGTGATGTGTCGGGCGAAGGTGTGCAACAGGCTTTATTAAAGATCATTGAAGGAACTACAGCAAGCGTCCCGCCGAAGGGTGGCCGGAAGCATCCACAGCAAGAATTTATTAAGGTGGATACTTCTAATATCTTATTTATCTGTGGTGGCGCTTTCTCAGGACTTGAAGATGTCATTAGCCAACGTGTTGGTAAAAAGGCTATGGGGTTTGGAGCTGAAATTAAACTACCAAGTGAAACAACACTGGGTAAGTTGTTAAAGGATATCGAACCCGGTGACCTGTTGAAGTATGGTCTTATCCCCGAATTTATTGGTCGATTACCTGTTATCGCGACTCTTGAAGAGTTAGATGAAGAAGCTTTGGTTCGTATCCTAAAAGAACCTAAGAATGCTCTAGTCCGTCAATATCAAAAATTGATGGAATTAGAGGGAGTATCGTTGACCTTTACTGACGAGGCATTGGTTGCAGTAGCTAAAGAAGCTGCAAGAAGAAAAACTGGTGCTCGTGGATTACGCTCGATCTTAGAGGAATCAATGCTCGATATCATGTACGATATCCCTTCTCAGGAGCAGGTAAAGGAAGTTGTGGTCAGTGAGGATGTTATTTTAAAAAAAAACGTCCCACTCATTATGTATGATTGTGCAGAATCAGCTTAAAGGTTCATTTAATGACTCAACCTTTAGAAAATATGCCTGAAGTAAATGAGGGGGCAGGGGCAATCCCCCTGCTCCCTTTGCGTGATATTGTAATTTTCCCTGAAATGGTTACTCCCTTATTTGTTGGTCGTTCTCGATCGATTAAAGCCTTAGAAGAGGCAATGGAGGGTGAGCGTCATATTTTTCTTGTTGCTCAAAATGATTCTGAAATTGACGAACCGGTCAAAGAGGATCTGTATTCCGTTGGTACTATTGCGAAAATTTCCCAATTACTTAAACTTCCTGATGGGACGGTCAAACTCCTAGTCGAGGGTGTTTGCCGCGCCGAAGTGGGTAACCTTATTGAACAAGACGGGTTTACTCTCGTTACCTATGAAGAGATTGATGATGTTGAGGCTGAGTCACTTGAAGCCGAAGCATTAGTACGCAGTGTTCGTTCTCTCTTTGAAGCTTATGTGAGTTTAAGTCGGAAAATTCCATCAGAAGTTGTCGCTGCGGTTGAAAATGTTTCATTACCGGGTGTGCTAGCCGATACTATCTCTGCCCATTTAAACTTGCGTGTAGACGAGAAGCAAGAGTTGCTTGAGCACGTAGAAGTAAATTTGCGGTTAGAATTGCTGCTTGAGTTAATGGAACGTGAAGTCGAAATTCTTAAAATCGAACGTAAGATACGTAAACGAGTTAAGAATCAGATGGAGCGCACTCAAAAAGAGTACTATTTGAATGAGCAGATGCGCGCGATTCAAAAAGAGCTTGGTGATAAAGATGAGTTTAAGCAAGAGATAAAAGAACTTGAAGAACTTATTCCGAAGCGCAAGATGTCAGCAGAAGCAACTGCAAAGGCAACGGCGGAGCTGAAAAAGCTCAAGATGATGTCGCCAATGTCAGCAGAAGCTACCGTTGTGCGTAATTACATCGACTGGTTACTGTGTTTGCCTTGGCAGAAGTCAACCCGAGATAGTGCAAATTTAGAACGTTCTGAATCTGTATTAAATAAAGATCACTATGGGTTAGATAAAGTCAAAGAGCGCATACTTGAACATTTGGCCGTTCAGGCTTTAGTTAAAAAGGTCAAAGGGCCTATTTTATGCCTTGTTGGCCCACCCGGTGTCGGGAAAACCTCGCTCGGGCAATCTATCGCTCGGTCGATTAATCGAAAATTTGTTCGAATTTCTCTTGGTGGTGTTCGCGATGAAGCTGAAATTCGCGGTCATCGTCGTACCTATATTGGTGCCATGCCAGGTAAAATTATCCAAAGCATGAAAAAATCAGGTGTGCGTAATCCCGTTTTTCTTCTTGATGAGATTGACAAGATGGCAACCGATTTTAGGGGGGACCCTTCAGCTGCATTGCTCGAAGTGCTTGATCCCGAACAAAATAGTACATTTGGTGATCACTTTCTCGATGTCGATTATGATCTTTCGCATGTGATGTTTATTACGACTGCAAACTCGTTACAGGGTATTCCGTCGCCATTACTGGATCGTATGGAGATTGTACAACTCGATGGTTACTCTGAAGATGAAAAAACACATATCGCCCGCGAACATCTGATAACGAAGCAACTTAAAGAGCATGGGCTAGAAGAAAAGAACGTTACTTTTTCTTCCGCAGCACTCACAGAGGTTATTCGTCGCTATACACGAGAATCTGGAGTACGTGATTTGGAGCGACGAATTGCCGCGATTTGCCGTAAGATTGCCCGTCAGGTTGTTGATTCAGGCGCCGAAAATAAAAAATGGAGTGTTGGTTTAAGTCAAATCCATAATTATTTAGGTATTGCCCCCCACAGTTATGGACTAAAAGATCAGGTTTCACGTTGTGGAGTCTCCACTGGTTTAGCGTGGACTTCCGCTGGTGGTGAAATTTTAATGATTGAAGTGTTAAAGTTAGCAGGGCAAGGCAAATTAACCGTTACTGGTAAGTTGGGTGAGGTGATGCAGGAGTCTGCTCAGGCCGCATTTGCTTATGTTCGATCACGCTGGGAAGAGTTGGGTCTCGATGCCGATTTTTATCGCACATTAGACGTCCATATTCATGTCCCAGAGGGCGCTATACCTAAAGATGGTCCTTCTGCTGGTATTACGATTGCTACGGCTTTAGCGTCGGCATTAACAGGACGTGCGGTTGATTGTAGCCTCGGGATGACGGGTGAAATTAACTTGCGTGGTGAAGTGTTACCAATTGGTGGGTTAAAAGAGAAAATATTGGCTTCTCGTCGTGCTGGTTTACAACGTATATTGATTCCTGCTGAGAATAAACGACACCTAAGTGAGATCTCCCCAGCAATAAAGAAGGGGCTAGATATTACTTGTGTTCAGCATATGGATGAAGTTTTGGCACAGGCATTGCTTTAAAGAATCTGTTTACATAAAGGCAAGAGGTGTGAATGTATGAGTTGTAGAGATTACGGCTTTACATACGTTTAGCACTTGTACTCATCATTTAACTTTGCTATAACTGGCGCGTCCAAAAGACGCAAAAACTTATCGATAACTTGGAGGTTAGTCGTGACAAAAACTGAACTGGTAAATGCTATTGCAGAGAAATCCGAATTAAGCAAGTCCGATTCTGAAAAAGCACTTAAAGCTTTTGTAGATACGGTCACAGAGGTTCTGCAACAAGGTGACAAGATTGCTATGGTTGGTTTTGGTACTTTCAGTGTTGGTGATCGTGCTGCA
>Ga0193962_1001307_pt1 | contig 11654 bp, 13 predicted proteins | sample FB_5_MG_FD_140335 | JGI IMG/M metagenome (GOLD analysis project Ga0193962, IMG submission 140335) | Microbial mat bacterial communities from the Broadkill River, Lewes, Delaware, United States - FB_5_MG | ecosystem: Environmental > Aquatic > Freshwater > River > Microbial mats | place: USA...
CCGAATAGCACTTAACATAGTCCCGTCACCACCAATACACAAAATCAAGTCTGGATTTTGTCTTGAAAGTCGCAGGCCCTGCTTTCTAATACTTTTTTCCAAAATTTTACGCGCTTCTAGTGATTCCTTTTTATAATTTGAGTGGATCATTATTGTCTTCACTTTATCACCTAGTCCTTATACATATGTCTCATAAAAAGTCGTTTACGCATGGTGCTTGTACTCAAAATATCAAACAAAAAACCTCTATAAATCATAACAAATGCTACAAGGCCTTGGGTGACAACAATCGAAAGTACAGAACTCAATGCAATACCACTCATCCCAAAACCAAAAATTGGTGAAATAATACTTAACAATCCTGTATATACCCCATAAACCATGCCAATAAGAAATAAATTTGGCAATAACCATTGCAAGGCATTTTCTTTAACAAAGTTAAGACCGTAAATAACCATATCACCTCTGTCTAAAAACTTCTGATAAATAACTTCTGGCATAGCACTAAAAATAATATAGACAGCTAATTTGACAGCAATAAAAAGCATACCACCTGTCATCATATTAAGAGGGCTAAAAAACATACCAAAAGCCAAATCAATAAAGTACATCAAAAATAGCAATGACCACACTGATGATAAGTAAGTTTTATAGCCCATACGGACATCATCTGTAGTCACACGATGTCCGTGTATAATTTTATTAATAAGCGATAAATAATCCGAAGCAATAGCACTTTGAAGAATAATTAGAATAAGCCCCCCTAAAAAAGGTATCATTCCAGCAAACATTGCCCCAATAATAAATATAGCACCATATGGCACCCCAACAATTAATAAGACTGGGTTATTTTTTAATGCAGGCAGCGTCTTATTAAGTACCCGCTTATTTGTTAATAGTATGTCTTGCATCACGCTCATAACTATCCTCCAATACGACTTTATAGTATTCATGATTTTCAAATATTTTGTTTCTATTTCTATAATCAAATAAAACCGTTATCTCTTCTGATTTAATTACTTCAAATTCTTCTTGAATTGCACCGATTACGTCAAAAGAAAATGGTTCAAAATGAACTTGCTTAATAATAACCTTTGCTGCCACATCCACAAATCTTGGTAATAGCACCTCTATATTTGATGCTTGTCTCAAAAATCCATGACATTTATCTTTGAAGTTTTCTGGAAGGTCTACCCCAAAGAAGGAATCACTTTTCTTTCTATTATAACGTAAATAATCAAACCTCAATAGTTCTTTAAAAAACTTATCATCAATTTTTTCTTGAATTGCACCATATGCATATAGTCGCTTATACAAGGTCATCATGGCATGCTTTTCATGAAACCAACCATGCTTTTCCCACTCATTACATAGTTCAAACATTAATGTTGAAAATGTTTTTTCTGTTTTTCTAATTAAATACATCAGCGAAAACTTAAATTTACCTGAATTATAATAGTGATCAATTAAATCTTCTATGTGCTTTAGCTTAATCATTTCCTCATAAGTTAACCAATTGGTCGATAGGACTTCATATGGCGGATAATTTCTATATACAATGCCATATGAATCTGCTTCTACTCTTAGCTTTGCTCCTTTAAGCAATTTCAAAAAACCCAATTGTATTTTTTCTGGCGCTATTGTGAACAAATCATCCATAGACTTCAAAAATGAATCAAATCCCTCATGTGGTAATCCGGCAATTAAGTCTAAATGCAAATGAATATTTTGATAGGCCTTTATTCGCTGACAATATTTTTTTATTAACTCAAAAGGAATATTTCTATCTATTTCTTTAAGGGTTTCCACATTTGTACTTTGAACGCCTACTTCAAATTGAAATAGTTCAGGCCTTGCAGTTTCTAAAAATTTTAAAGTATCTTCATCTAATAACGATGCTGTTATTTCTAAATGAAAATTTGTATAGCCATTATCATTTTCACTAATAAATCTCAGAATTTTTAAGGCACGCTTCCTATCAGCATTAAAAGTTCTATCAATAAACTTCACTTGCATAACGCCTGCGTCAATAAAGGTCATCAGATCTCTTTTTACCTTTTCTAATGGGAAATAGCGCACACCCTTTATGGTAGATGACAAGCAATACTTGCAATTAAAAGGACACCCTCTAGAACTTTCGTAATAAAGAATTTTATGTTCTAGTCCCTCAAAGCTTTTATAAGGAAAAGGCAGGTTCTCGGTAATACACGCATTCGCATTTGGGTCAATCCCAGTCTCTTCTATCCCAACATTCGTTCGATAAAACAAACCATTAACCTCATGTACTGGTCTATCACACTCTAGAGCAGCTATAAATTGTAAAAAACTCTCCTCGCCCTCACCCACAAGTACATAATCAACTTCTGGATTGATTGACATTAAAGCATGTGTTTCATGCGTGACTTCTGGACCACCAAGCAATATTTTTATGTTAACTTGTATTTTCTTAAGGGTCTCTATTATTTTAAGGGTTTGCTCAATATTCCATATATAGCAAGAAAAAACAACCACATCGTAGTGTTCAAGCGCAATTTCTTCTATTATTTCATCCATTAAATTGTTAATGGTAAATTCCTTTATTTCAACTGTAGAATTCAATGTCCCTTTATGAGCATCATAATAATGCTTTAAATATCGCACACTCAATGAAGTGTGTATAAATTTTGAATTTAATGTTGTCACTAAAACTTTCATATTTCTTCCTCTCAATGAATCTATCCCTCACTTTGGGTCTTTTCAAATTATACCATAAATGATACTTTTCCAAGTTAATTCTCACATAATAGATTGAAATTTAATTTTTTGGAAATATATTGACTATAAGCACATTGCTTATGACTTATGTTATAATTAATTAACTTTAATCAATAAAAATTATATTATACATGTACTTTATCTTATGAAAATGGAGGGGATTCTATGGCAATTATGTCCTCAAGGCTAATTCGACATCAAATTTGTAAAGAAGAATTAAAAAAACTAGGTGCAAAAGTACTCGACATCCAAGGTATTATGTTTTATGTAAAGTTTATTTTAAATGATAATGTTAAGCTTTCATATATTTATCATTTAAACCCTGATAACACATATTTTCTTGAGCGTATCAAGCCCTATTCAATGGCAATTGGGGATTACGATAACGAAGAAGATATCGTTGACACCATTCGCGTTGATTTAGAACAATTTAAAAATGCAATGAACAGTAAGAATTTTGTCAATTTTATTGAAATCGATAATAAGATTTCAAAACTCGTTCGTATCTTCGAAGATTTATACTTGTACTACAATATTGAGACAGAAGATTTAGATACTCTTAAAGATGGCGTTTACAACGTTCTTGAAATAATTAAAGATATCAAGAGTCATTCTGATCGCGTCTACTACAAGAAAGATCCAGATATGTTGAAAGATGACATTAATTTTTAAAAAATAACATTTACCATACTCAAAACGAAACCCCCACGCCACAATTTAATTTTATGGCAGAGGGGGTTTTTATTGTATCTTTTTATTAAGTGATTTTTACATTTTCTCTGGTGCTTCAAGACATACAAGCTTAAGTGCATTCTTAATGGTCTGTGCCACAACCGCAACAAGTGCAACTCTTGCCTTAGTCAATTCATCGTCATCCGAAATAATTGGATGATCATGATAAAATCTATTAAAACTTTGTGCAAGATCTACAGCATAACGCGCCACAACTGATGGCTCATTCTTTTCATGAGATAAGACAATCATTTCATTGAATTTACTTACTAATCTTACAACATCTTTTGTAATATCGTCATTTAATAAGCTGAAATCAACATCCTTACTATAATCGACATCTGATTTTCTTAAGATACTACAAGCTCTTGCATGTGTATATTGAACATAAGGCCCTGTTTCACCCTCAAAAGAAAGTGTCTTCTCTAATGAAAATGTATAATCCTTAATTCGATTACTTGATAACTCTTGGAATACAACCGCACCAACACCAACTGCTTTTGCAACAGCTTCTTTGTTTTCAAGATTAGGGTTTTTTTCTTCAATAACTGCCTTTGTTTGGTCAACTGCCTTTTTAAGAACATCTTCTAAAAAAACAACGCGGCCATTTCTTGTGGAAAGTGTCCCTTCTTCTAATCCAACAAGACCAAAGTCAACATGAACACAATCCTTTGCCCATTCATGGCCCATTAGTTCAATAATCTTCATCCATTGTTGAAAGTGAAGCTTTTGCTGGTTTCCAACAACATAAATGTTTTTGTCAAACTTGTAGTGCTGCTTTCTATAAAAGGCGGCAGCTAAATCTCTTGTTATATAAAGTGAGGATCCGTCTTTTTTGGTGATTAAGGCTGGGGGCATATTATGAGCTTCTAAATCAACAATTTCTGCACCTTCAGACTTCACCATAATATTCTTCTCTCTCATTTCAGCAAGAACAGCTGGCATTTTATCCGAGTAGAAACTTTCACCTGCATATGAATCAAAGTGAACACCTAGCATATCATACACCCTATTAAACTCTTTAAGACTTACATCTCAAAACCAGTTCCAAAGTTCAAACGCTTCTGAATCATTGTTTTCAAGCTTTGTAAACCAAGCACGCGCTTCGTCATCAAGTTCTGGCTTTTCTTCGGCTTCTTCGTGGAATTTTACATAAATCTTCAATAATTCTGGGATTGGATTGGCTTCAATAGTCTCCTTTTTACCCCATAATTTAAAAGCAACAATCAACTTACCAAATTGTGTACCATAGTCACCTAAATGATTAATAGAAGTTGTGTTGTAGCCTAAAAACTTATAAATTCTATTCAGTGACTCGCCAATCATTGTAGATCTTATGTGCCCCATATGGAAAGGCTTTGCAATATTTGTAGAAGAGTATTCTACAATAATATTCTTATCATTTCCTAACGTATCAGATCCATAAGCTTCTTTCTGACTCAAAACTTCTTCAATAACCGTTTGAGCGAAAATCCCTTTGTCTACCATAAAATTAACGTAACCTGATACTGCTTCAATCTTTTCAAAATTCTTATCCTGTCCAAGTTTGCCTACAAGTTCGTCTGCAATCATATTAGGTGCTTTTCTAAAAATCTTTGCCAATCTAAAACACGGGAATGCAAAATCCCCCATATCTGTATATTTAGGATACTCAATCATCTGATAAAGTTCTTCTACCGATAAATCTTCAATTGTAGCCCCTAGAAGATCTGCTACTTTTTGTTTAAAATCAATCATTCTTCTTCCTCCTTCAATTTATATTTTTTTGCCCGATATGTACAAAAAACAAAAAATCGTCTCTTATACAAAGAGACGACCATAATCGCGTTACCACTCTAATTAGTACCGAAGCACTCACTCTATCCCCGATAGTGGAGGGTTTACCCAGTCAGCCTACTAAAGTTCAACTGACAACTCACAGGTTCTTTTCAATTACTTAGATTGTTAAGCTCTCACCATCCTCAACTCGCTAAAAATCATCCCATAACTTACTCGTCTGATCACTGTATCATTCATATATATTTACGACCTAGTTTACCACAGGGTCAAATGCTTTTCAAGTCTAAATTATTTAGGGTCTACAAAAGCAAAAACATGATCTTCGTTTCTAAAGTAATCTCCATAGTTTAAGCCATAGCCCACAATAAATTTATCTGGAATTTCAAATCCAATATAATCCGCTTCATATGCTACTTTTCTTCTTGATGGCTTATCTAAAAGTACACAAGATTTAATTGACGCTGGATTTTTTGTTTTAAGATGATCAATAACACCGGTCATTGTAATAGCCGAATCCGTTATATCATCTACAATAAGAACGTCATATCCTTCTAAAGAAGCATCTTTGATATCTTGTACAACTTTAAGTACACCTGTTGTTTCTTCGCCAGCACCATAACTAGAGGTTGTCATAAATTCAATACGTACAGGGATTTTAACTTCTCTTACTAAGTCTGCAGCAAATACAAAGCTACCCTTTAATAAAGAGATTGCTAAAAGATTCTTATCTTTATAATCTTCTGAGATTACTTTTCCTAATTCTGCAACACGCGTTGCGATTTCTTCTTTTGAGACAACAATTTCTCTCACTTTATTTTCAATACTCATTTAACCCTCCAAATAGTTGTTACTCTTATTCTAAGGAGTTTGTTATACCCTGTCAATGTGTTTCAAAAAATTTTCAACATAGTCAGTTACCTCTACGATTGATGTAAAGACTCTTGTATAATCAATTGCCGGACGTTCTAGCACAAGAAGTTCGACTCCTTTATTTTTTGCCGCTAAAACTTTTTGGTCAAATCCACCAGTTTTTGCAGTTGCTTTTGAAACCATATAACGAATATTATAAGCTTCAATCATGGCTTCATTATACTTCAATGAAAAAGGGCCTTGAACCCCTAAAATATTTTTTGCTTTCAAGCCATAACTTTCACACTTCAAAATAATTTTACTCATTGGTAAAACTCTTGCATATAGTCTTTCTAAAGCTAATGCTTTTGTAAATCGTTCAAGATTATTGGCCCCAATCGTCAAAAGTACATTGCCCTCTTTATCTTTAAGATAAGCAATCATCTCATCATATGTAGAAAACCATTTTCCGCCTTCAATATCAAGGGTTTCTCTCTCATAACGTACATAAGAAATTCCAGAACGTTCTGCTGCTTGCATAGCATTTTCAGAAGCACCGCTTGCATAAGGATGTGTTGCATCAACAAGTATCTTAACGCCCTGCTTATTGATCGTCTCAATCAAAGCTTGCAAATCTAAGGGGTAATCAATGACACTTACGCCTTCCGATGGCTCAATGAGGGACCCACCATACACCGTAGTCGTCGTTGCAATTATGTCAAAGCCTGTTCTTGATAACGTCTGAATTAATTCACGCCCATCTTTTGTGCCTGACATAAGTAAAATCATATCTTATAGCCTCTTGGTGTCACCATACGGCCATCTTTGACATAGGTCATTGAGTTACCAATAATAACCATTGTGACCATATCGATTGTTTCATTCATCATTTCACCTAAAGTAGAAATAGTGATTTCTTCGCCATCACGTTTGGCATTTCTAACAATACCGACTGGTGTTTCAGGCGATTTATATTTCAATAAAATGTCTCTCGCTTCAACAATTTGTTCTCTACGCCCTTTACTTCTAGGATTATAAATACTTACAACAAAATCCCCTTGACCAGCACAATGCAAACGCTTTTGAATTAATGACCACTCAGTTAACAAGTCACTCAAACTAATTGTTACATAATCATGCATAAGTGGCGCCCCCAAAGATGCCGCTGCTGCTGTTGCTGCTGTAACACCAGGAATAACTTCAACATCCATACCCTCGTCTGCTAACTCTAATAAAATGCCCGCCATACCATAAACACCCGCATCGCCACTAGAAACAAGAGATACTGTCTTACCTTCTCTAGCAAGTTCTACAACGCGTGTGCAACGTTCAACTTCACGCTTCATTCCAGTAAAGTCAGTTGATTTATTCTTGATAAGTTCGTCAATTAAATCTAAATACAACTTATAACCTACAACGACATCCGAATCAGTAATCGCATCTTTCGCTCTTGGTGTCATGTAATCTAACAAGCCCGGACCTATACCAATAACATATATTTTACCTAATTTCATAAATTTCCTCCCAAACCGCTATGGTAATTCCATCAAAAGACGTTTTCTCCATTAAAAAACGTCCTTCTTTTGCTGAAGCCAACATCGCTGTTGGTTCACACACAGCACGAACACCAATCGTTTTTTCCACAAAATCGGATCCTTTAAATTGATCTTCAACTGTCTTAATTTTCTCTCTTGAAATTATATTCAAAGGAACCCCTAATGCTTTCGCAGATTCAATAAGTCCTATTTCATCTGCTTTAACATCTACTGTCCCAATACACTTCAAAGCAACCGCCTTTAATTTCAAATCTTTCATTGTTTGTTCAATAACACTTAAAATTCTTTCTTTTTCAACGCCACGCCGACACCCAATCCCCAAGACAATATTCCTTGGAATTAATTGCAAGGTTACCTTTTTATGAACACACCTATTGCTAACAAGAAGTAGATTACTAATATTATCTAACTCTTCTTCTTCAATAATCTTTAGCAGAACGTCTCCATCTTGAACTACACGAAGGCTCCACTGTTGGTCAAACTTTGCAAAAATTTTCCCATCAGTGAGCAAAGTCAAGCTTTCATTATTAACAACACCACTAGCAAAAAGCGTCGCATCTTTCATATTTTCAATCAGTAAGTTGTTTTTCATGGCAAAGACATCAACTGCAATCTTATTTTGTACGTCTGAAGATGTGGTTATAACCGCAGTACCACCAATTGCATCCGCAACTTCATGAGCAAGCGCATTGCCACCACCAATATGTCCAGAAAGTAAACTAATAACATGCTGGCCCTTTTCATCGATTACGATAATTGCCGGATCTGTTGTCTTATGCTTCAAAAGCGGCGCTAATGTTCGAACAACAATACCTGTTGCCATCACAAAAACAAGAGCTGTATCCCTTTCAAAAGCTTGTGCAACACAGCTTTTAAAAGTACCCTCCATCAATTGATGTGGTGGTTGTCCCACCTTATGAGACACATAAAGTGACGCTGCTGGGAATGCCTTGTTCAATTGTTTAGATAGGTCATAACCACCTTTGGTTAATGAAAAAATGCTCATAGACATAAGAGTCGCCTCATTTCAACTACATTATTTTTTTGCTGTTCTATATTCGTGACTAAAAGATTTATCATAAAGAAGTGACAACTCGTATTGGTCACCTAAAAAATCTCCAACTAAAATTTGTGCAGTCTTCGTAATATTCTCTTCTTTAACTTGTTTCGCAATTGTTTCAAGTGTGCCCATAACAATTTTTTGGTCTTCCCAAGTTGCTCTTTGAACAACCGCAACAGGCGTTGTAACAGGATAGTGAACTGTTAAACGTTCAACTACTTTCTCAATCATTTGGACAGATAGGAAAATAGCCATTGACGCTTGATGACTTGCCAATTTTTCTAAAGCCTCTGCCTCTGGGACTGGTGTACGTCCCTCAAGTCTTGTACAAATGACTGTTTGACTTATCGAAGGAAGCGTAAACTCTTTTTTTATAGCCGCTGCTGAAGCAACAAAAGAACTAACACCTGGTACAACTTCGCTTTCAACACCCATTGTCTCTAAACGATCCATCTGCTCACGAATTGCACCGTAAATACTTGGGTCACCGGTATGAACACGCACAATAATTTTATCTTCTTTTAATCCTTTATCCATCACTTCAATAACTTCGTCTAAAGTCATAGAGGCGCTATTATGAACATCCGCAGTTTTTTTTCTCCACTGTAAAACTTCTTTATTTACTAAAGAACCTGCATAGATTAATACATCTGCTTGCTCTACTAACTCTTTTCCTCTAAGGGTCATTAACTTAGGGTCTCCAGGACCTGCACCAATAAAATATACTTTTTTCATCTTAGATACCCTTTCTCTTTACAATAATCGTTGACATATATGGAACTTTCTCGTCCTTTAGAACATTAATGTCACGAACAATATTTTGTGTATTTGTTGATACCTTACTAATCATTACAAAGTTTTTTTCTAAGCCTTTTTCAATTAAAAGTTCTGCTAATTCCTTATTTGCATGTGACGGCTTCATAATAATAACATTGTCACTGTTTTCAATAGCAGTACGAGCTGATTGAACATTCTTCTGTAACGGTACCACTGTAAATGTTTCTTCCCACAAACAAATTGGAAGATTCATCGTAGACGCAACAGCACTAAATGATGTTACCCCAGGAATTGTTTCTATTTCAATCCCCTTCTTTACTAAGAAAGGTACAATATACATAAATGTGCTAAAAACGCCTGGGTCCCCAAGTGTAATAAAAGCAACATTCTTTCCTGCATTAATATACGACTCGATTTGAACCGCATTATCTTCCCATGATTTGTTTAAAACATCTTCGTCATAAACCATTGGAAAAGTCATTGGAACACGCTCTGTTTCAGCTTTCACATATGCTTCACCAATTTCTAACGCAATGCTTTTCTTTCCATTTCCTGCATCAGGGCAAATAAGGACGTCTGCCTTTTCAATTGTACTAATTGCCTTTAGTGTGATTAATTCTGGATCTCCTGGTCCTACGCCTATTCCGTAAAATTTACCTTTCATGTTCAAAACTACCTCCGTTATTTTTGTGCTGATATAATAAATATTGGATTATTTGCCATCATCATTGTTATATCCTTTAGCATTTTACTCTTTGATACATTTATTTGAACCACTTCTACATTTCTAAAGTGATTTTTTGCATACGTTAAAAAGACACTCATATTCTCAAGTGTAATCATATTTGAAACAATCCACCCATTTTCTTTTAGATGTACTTTACAATAATCAAGTACAGGCGTCATATTACCTCCGGTTCCACCGATAATAATACTGTCAAATTCAACGTCGGGCGGTAAGTCTTCTGGTGCAAGACCCTTAATAATTCTCACATTCTCACGGTTAAATTTCTTTTTGTTTTCATGAATCAACTGTATGCCATCCTCATTACGTTCAATTGCATACACATGTCCATTTGAAGCCTTAAATGCACATTCAATTGACAGGGACCCTGTACCAGCTCCAACATCAAGAACAAACGAATCATCACGAAGGCGTAACTTACTCATGGTTACAGCGCGTACTTCTTCTTTTGTCATAGGTACTTTCCCTCTAACAAAAGCATCGTCCGGAATTGATGTTAAACGATAGTCTATCAACATGCTTACACCTCCCATTCTAAATTTTCTATAATAACAACACTTAGTGTGTCGAATGTTATCTTACTTATTTCCTCAGGACTTCCAATAGTAATACGTTCTTCTTGATAAGAAAGACATTCACCCACATAAAGTCTATACTGTCCTAATTTCAATAATTTTTCTGCGATAATAGCAGGCGTATTCTTATAATCCGTCAATAAACCCGTTAGTTTATTTTCTCTTACAAGTACAGGAATATTTAAATCCCTACCATGAACGCTGCCTACATAAGCATCTTGCCACGGCTGTTTAATAATCGAAAACATATACTGCATAGAACTAATACCAGGAACCACTTCAAAAACCTCTTCACTATAATTCCGTCTTACAAAGCTAAGCATGCTAAAAAAGCCTGTATCTCCCGACACAATCATTACAATCTGTTTAGTAAGCCTATTCTCATCAATATAGGTTTTTATAAGTGATAAATCAGCCCTTATATAAACAAGTTCTTGATCCTTACATCCAACAGATTCTATATTGCGTTTACCGCCAATAATAACATCAGCACGATCAATAAGCTTTCTAGCCTTGGGTAAAAGATAATCTGGATGACCTGGTCCTATTCCAACTATAATAAATTTATTCATTCTTCAGCTTCTCCATAAACTTTTTTCCATTTTCGTCTATACCAAGTAAGCCATGCACATTAGAAAAAAGTACCGTTCCGACTTCAACATTAGCAAAGGTTCGTCCTTCAGAACGCTCACTTACTTTTTTAGCTAAGGTATTAAAAATGGTCATGTAGTTTGTTTCCTTAATCATATCAATAGCATCATCCGTTGTGTTAGCGCCGATTACACGTTCTAACAATTCCACTGGTGCGCCTGCAAGACCTAAATAAG
>Ga0193962_1001308_pt1 | contig 11652 bp, 8 predicted proteins | sample FB_5_MG_FD_140335 | JGI IMG/M metagenome (GOLD analysis project Ga0193962, IMG submission 140335) | Microbial mat bacterial communities from the Broadkill River, Lewes, Delaware, United States - FB_5_MG | ecosystem: Environmental > Aquatic > Freshwater > River > Microbial mats | place: USA...
CCAGTGGTTATACCACAGAGAAAAGGAGATCCTGTAGTATTTGATACTGATGAATATCCTAAATTTGGAACAACTATAGAAAAAGTTGCTAAACTTAGACCAGCATTTAAAAAAGACGGAACAGTTACAGCAGCTAATGCTTCAGGAATAAATGATTCTAGTTGTGCCTTATTAGTTATGTCAAAAGAAAAAGCTGATGAGTTAGGATTAAAACCTTTATGTTCTATAGTTTCTTATGCTTCAGCTGGAGTTGATCCTGCCTATATGGGATTAGGACCAATACCATCATCTAGAAAAGCATTAGAAAAAGCAAACTTAACTATTGAAGACATGGATTTAGTAGAAGCAAATGAAGCATTTGCAGCACAATCATTAGCAGTAGCTAGAGATTTAAAATTAAATCCTGAAACTTTAAATGTTAACGGTGGAGCAATAGCTTTAGGTCATCCTATCGGTTCATCTGGAGCTAGAATTCTAATTACATTAATTCACGAAATGCAAAAAAGAGAAGATGCTAATTATGGTTTAGCTACACTTTGCATCGGTGGAGGAATGGGAACAGCTCTAGTAGTAAAAAAATAGTTAATTAATAAATAAAACTTGTATATAAGAATTCAAACTACAGAAACTGCTTTAAGTTTCTGTAGTTTTTAGTTTTTGAATATTTTCGAAGAAGAATTTCTAATTAAATATAAAAAAATATTATTAAAACTAAACAATTGTAATTTAAAACTATAAATTATGGGTAATATATAAAGTATAGTAAGAAAATGTTAATTATATGTTTCGCTAAAAAAACTAACACATGTATTTAAAACAAAAATTAGTATTTATAAAATAATATATTGTAATACTTAACAATATGTGTTATTATACAAAGAAAACCAAAACCGAGGAGGTCATATGGAAAAAGGAAGTAAAGAAGGAAAAAGAGAAAAATTTGGATCTAGATTAGGATTCATATTAGTATCAGCAGGATGCGCAATTGGATTAGGTAATGTGTGGAAATTTCCGTATGTTATGGGTGAAAATGGTGGTGCAGGATTTATCGCAATATATCTTATATTTTTATTAATTTTAGGTCTGCCACTTATGACAATGGAATTTTCAGTAGGACGTGGAGCACAGCAATCAGTAGCTACAGGATTTAAATATTTGCAAAAAGAAGGTTCTAAGTTCCATTTATTCGGATATATAGGAATGGCTGGAAATTACCTACTTATGATGTTTTATACAACAGTAGCAGGATGGATGATACATTATTTCTATAAAATGGCTACTGGTGAATTAGTTGGTATGTCTGCTGAACAAATAGGAGCAAATTTTGGACAGATGTTAGAATCTCCGGCAACACTTACTTTATGGATGGTTATAGCGGTAGTATTGGCATTTGGAATATGTTCATTAGGAATGAAAAACGGAGTAGAAAAAATAACTAAGATTATGATGAGTGCTCTTTTAGTTCTAATGGTAGTCATGGTTGTTAGATCAGTTACACTTCCAGGAGCTAAAGCAGGAGTAGATTTTTATTTAAAGCCTGATTTATCAAAGATGATGGAGATTGGTATAGGAAATGTTATATTTGCCGCCATGGGACAGGCATTCTTTACACTAAGTATAGGTATGGGTTCTATGATGGTATTTGGTTCATATATGGATAAAAAAAGGTCGCTTACAGGTGAAGCTGCTACTATTACAATATTAGATACAGCAGTAGCACTTATGGCAGGACTGATAATTATACCGGCATGTTTTGCCTATGGAATACAGCCAAATTCGGGACCAGGACTGATTTTCATTACACTTCCAAACGTATTTAATTCTATGCCAGCTGGTAGATTATGGGGAACAGCTTTCTTCTTGTTCCTATCATTTGCTGCTCTATCTACTGTAGTTGCAGTTTTTGAAAACCTAATATCATTTCACATGGATTTGTGGAATTCATCTAGAAAAAAAGCTGTTATAGTAAATCTTATCTTGGTTATAACTTTATCTATGCCATGTATACTAGGATTTAATGTACTATCTAATTTTCATCCATTTGGACCAGAATCAGTAGTATTAGACCTTGAAGATTTCATTATTTCTCAAAATATATTACCTCTAGGTTCTCTAGTATTTTTATTCTTCTGTACCAATAAAAATGGTTGGGGTTGGATGAATTTTATAGAGGAAGTAAATGCAGGAAAAGGATTAAGATTTCCTTCTAAATTAAAAGGATATTTTTTATTTGGAGTACCAATCCTTATAGTATCAGTATATATAAAAGGATATTGGGATTTCTTTGTAAAACAAGGAATGAATCCTTATATGGGATTAATTATAGCTTTTGCAGCGTTAGCTTTTCTAGTATATATATGTTTCTATAGCAGAAAAAAACATGTTGAAAGATAAAAAATAATAAAATAGGTTATAAAAAAAGCTAAGATTTAATTATATGTATTTAACCTTATCCATATATTTTTAATATTTATTTGAAAGATGAAAAGAAAAGATATATAATAAAATATAAAAAAAACAGATGAGGTGCCTAACATGGAAGATTTGCAAGGTGAATATAGTTTTTGTGAGATGTCAGAACTTATAAAAAGTGATGGAAATCGTATGGAATTTAGTATAAATCCAGAATTTGGTAAAGGATATCAGATGCTTTATAAGATTATCGATGGTATGTATTTGATAAAAACAAATTACTCTTATAAAAACATAAAAAAGGCGGGATATGATGCTTTTAATGAAGATGGGGTAATATTTTACAAGGTGCTTAGCGGATATGGTGTGATTAAACTTGCTGGTAATAAAACTCTTATATTATCCAAAGATGATATAATTAATTTTGTCGGAAATGGAAAAGTAATAGATTCGTATGGGGAAATAAAATCAGTAGGTATATTTTGTTATTATAATAAGTTAAGAAAATCAATGTTAAATCTAGGATTACCAGTTCTAGCTTTGGATAAATTTTATAATAATGATAAGATTAGAAATATCTTATCCTATAGAGATGATATATCAATAAATAATGTACTAGACGATATATTGAAATATATAGATGATGATAACAGACTTATGTTACATGCAAAGTCCATGGAATTGCTTAATTTTGCTTTAGTGAATTTTGAAAATCATCTTTCGGAAAACAAAAGTAAATATAGAAACGAACATGTAGTAGTAGTTGAAAATATAAAGAATTATTTAGACAATAATTTAGATAAATATTATAGTATGCCTGTTTTAGCAAAAAAATTTGGTATAAGTTTAACCTACTTTAAGGATATATTTAAAGATAGATATGGTATATCACCATATCGTTACCATATAAATAGAAGGTTGAAAAAATCTACTCAGCTGTTATTAGATACCGATATGAAAATTTCTGATATTGCATGTGAGTTGGGCTTTTCATCTTCTAGTAAATATACAAAAATGTTTAAGGAGAGATATGGGCTTCTTCCTTCTCAATTTAAAAAATCATCCACCAAGTAGATTCGACTGAATAGTATGTTTTTTTAACTGAATAGTACTATATATTTAGGGGAAAGTGTAATAGAATAACAACAGTTAGCAAAAACTAACAGTTGTTATTTTTTTGCAAAAATGGAGGTAGAAATGAGTAAAATTTTAAAGTATGCTGGTAAAAATATGAAGATTATATATTTGGCACTTGTTTGTGTGTTATTGAGTGTATCTCTTGGTATAATTCCTTATTTTCTAGCAAATAAACTTTTGATCAATCTTATTGAGAAAACAGATATAACTTCTACATATGTAATCACTATTTGTGTGGAAATAGTAATATTGCTTATATTAAAAGCTGTTACTCATGGTGTAGGACTTATGCTTTCTCATAAAGGAGCATTCACAATTTTATGTGAAATGAGAAAAAAATTTGCAGACAAACTTAGCAAACAAGCTTTAGGAGAAGTTACAAAGAAAGGAACTGGACATTTTAAAAAGAAATTTGTAGAAGATATCGGACAGATGGAAGTAACCTTAGCCCATATTATTCCAGAAATGATTCCAAATTTATTAGTTCCACTTGCAGTCATAATCATAATATTTATGACTGATTGGAGAATGGGATTTTTATCTATGGGATCTATTCCCTTCGGTATAATTCCTATGATCGTTATGATAAAAATGGGAACTGACAAGATGCCTAAGTACTATGAATCACAATCCAATCTTAACAATACTGTTATAGAATATATTTCTGGAATGGAAGTTATTAAAATATTTGGTAGAACAACATCATCATATGAAAAATATTCAAATAATGTTGATGATTACAGAAAGTACTCATGGGATTGGAGTAAAGCTTGTTGGAAGAATATGGCGGTAGTTACTATTGTTTTGCCTTGTGCAATAATCTTGACATTTCCAGTTGGTATGTATATGTATCTTCAAGGATCATTGAGTTTAGATACATTTATATTTACGCTTATGCTTAATATGTCTATAGGAATTCCACTTAATAAGGCCTTGTTATTTATGCCTTATTTTCCACAATTGGGATTTGGAATGAATAGTTTGGAAGAAACCTTTAATGGAAAAGAATTATTGACTGGTTCTTATATGGGCGATTTGGATAATAAGGATATTGAGTATAAAAATGTATCTTTCTCTTATGAAGACAAAGTTGTTATAAATAATATGTCTTTCAATATTAAAGAAAATTCTTTGGTAGCTATTGTGGGTCCTTCTGGTGGTGGTAAAAGCACCATAGTAAAACTTTTGATACATTATTATGATGTCAATGAAGGTAATATAAGTATTGGTGGTCATGATATAAGAGATTATAATAATGATAGTTTGATGAATATGATAAGTTATGTATCTCAAGATAATTTTTTGTTTAACGACTCAATCATGGAGAATATCAGATTAGGAAAACCTGAAGCAAGTGATGAAGAAGTTGTGGAGTCTGCAAAATTAGCAGCAAGTCACGATTTTATCATGAAAATGGAAGATGGATATCAAACTATAATTGGTGATGGTGGAGGCAAACTATCGGGCGGAGAAAAACAGAGAATAACAATTGCTAGGGCAATACTTAAAGATGCTCCAATAATAATACTTGATGAAGCTACTGCATATGCAGATGCTGAGAATGAAGATTTAATTCAAGAGGCCATAAATAAATTGATGAAAAACAAAACTGTCATAGTTATCGCACATAGATTGAGAAGTGTAGTCAACGCAGATAAAATCATATTTGTTAAAAATGGCGAAATTGCTGATATGGGAAATCATGATTATTTACTTTCAAATTCTGCTGATTATCAAATGTTGTGGGAAGTAAATGAGCAATCGTATAATTGGAAGCTGGAGGTGTAGTATGTTATCAGTATTAAATAAAATTTTAAAAATATCTGGTAAAAGAAAAAACAAAATAATTAGAGGGATAATAGCGAGTGTTTTTGAGGCAATATCAATAAAAGTACCAATTATGATAATGTTAATATCTTTTGTAAAAATAGTAGAAGGTTCACTTGAAATTAGTGATATTTATTATTTAACTACAGCATTAGCAGTTACTTTGTTTATAGGTATTATTATGAATTATATTGAAAATGCCAATCAGATGGGTACTGGATATGAAATATATGCTGATGAAAGATTGAAATTAGGGGATAGACTTAAAAGATTTTCTATGGGATATTTTACTGAAGGAAACTTAGGTAACCTGTCTGCAGTAGTAACTTCAGATATAAAATTTATTGAAGAAGTAGGCATGATGCAATTAGGTAAGATTGTGGCTGCCATGTTGGCTATAGTTGTTATGATAATATTCATGTTTTTTATATCAATTAGAATAGCTATAATGGCTGTTATTATAACACTGATATCTTCTTTATTATTCGGCAAATTGCAGAAAATAGCAAAACATAATTCGAAAGAGTCTCAAGAGAAGCAAAAAGATGTTGTTGAAGCAGTCATAGAATATGTTAAAGGTATGCCTGTAATTAAAGCATTCAACATAACAGGTGATAAACAGAAAAGAACAAATGAAAAATTTGAAAAACTTAAAGAAGCACAAATAGCATATGAAAGAAAATTTGGCTTGCCACTAATAATAATTAACTCAATAGTTGGAATAGCAACGGGTCTAATGATATATTTAGCTGCAGATGCAGTAATAAATAAAGATATGCTTCTTGCATATGGTATAACTTTGGTGGTGTTTTCGTTTGAAATGTTTAAACCAATAACGGTGCTATCAGGATTATCTGCAGAGATAAGAGTAATGGAAGCAGCTCTCTATAGATATGAAGATACTTTCAAAATTAAGGAAATAGAAGATGTGGAAAATTATATTGAACTAAAATCACATGATGTAGAATTTAGGAATGTTACTTTTTCTTATGAAAGCGATGAAATTATCAAAAATATGAGTTTTTTAGCTAAAGAAAAAGCAATGACTGCTTTAGTAGGAAAAAGCGGATGCGGTAAAACTACTGTGACAAATCTTATAGCCAGATTTTGGGAAGTGGATTCAGGCGAAATTTACATTGGTGGAATTAATATAAGATCAATGTCATTTGATTGTTTGATGGAAAATATAAGTATGGTATTTCAAGATGTATATTTATTTAATGATACTATATATAACAATATAGCATTCGGGAAAAAAGAAGCTAGTAAAGAAGAAGTAATTGAAGCTGCAAAAAAAGCTAGATGCTATGATTTTATCATGAAATACGAGAAAGGGTTTGAAACTATGATAGGAGAAGGTGGTATGTCTCTTTCAGGTGGAGAAAAGCAAAGAATATCCATAGCTAGAGCTATATTGAAAGATGCACCTATAATATTATTAGATGAGGCTACGGCTAGTGTTGACCCTGATAATGAGAAAAGCATACAAGATGCAATAAATGAGTTGATATCTCAAAAAACACTTATAGTGATAGCACATAAATTATCTACTATAAAAAATGCCAGTAATATTTTAGTTATTGAAGAAGGACAAATTGTTGATTCAGGAAAACATGATGAGTTGATAAAAAAACCAGGTTTATATCAAAACTTATGGCTGAAAAGAAGTAGAAGTAGAGCATGGAAAATAGAGAGAGAGGCAAAATAATGAAAGAAAAAATGGAAATAAAAGATTTAATATCAGTAGGGATTTTTGGAGCAATATATTTAGCAATATTTATGATATCAATAACTGTAGTTGGTATGGTACCTAAAATTTACTTTTTCGCTGGTGCAGTTTCAAGTTTGTTTTTAGGAACAATATATATGCTTTTTGTGAGCAGAACAGGAAAAAAATATTCTATATTAATGATGGGAGTTTTAATAGTAACGATAATGGGACTTATGATGGGTGGTTTATGGACGGTGTTTGTATTTGGATATGGAGTTGTTATAATTGCAGAAATCATAGCATCTATTGGAAATTATAAATCATTTAAACTAAATACTTTAAGCTATATGGTATTTGCTTTATTCCCTTTTGGTGTATATTCAGCCTTTTGGGTAATGAAAGATCAAATGCTTGAAATGTCAAAACCTTATGGAGATATATATGTTACAACATTAGAAAAACTTATTAATCCAACAACATTGATATATGCAATTATAGCTACACTAATTTGTGCCATGATAGGCTCTTTGATAGGGAAAAAAATATTGAAGAAACATTTCGAAAAAGCTGGTATAGCATAAAAATGGAAAAAGTAAAATTGAAATTAGATCCTAAAACCAAGATACTTATGTGTATCTTGGTTAATATTCCAGCTTATGGAATTGCTAATAAAAATTTTTTATTACCCTTTATATTTATTGCACTAGGTATGCTATTTTATAATAAATTATATAGGCAAATTATGAATTACCTGATTATATATAGTTTTTTAAATATAATTAAATTGCTAACACCAATACTTCCAACTGTTTTGGTACATATGTTTGGTACATTAATCATTTCTTTTGAAATGTTTTTACCTTTTATTGCTTACGGAATGGTACTCATAAAAACTTCAAGTATAAATGAAGTTGCCATATCATTAGATAACATAAACGCACCAAATTTTATAATTATTCCATTATTAGTTTTATTTAGATTTTTTCCAACAATACGTGAAGAAAAAAATGCTATATCTGAATCTATGAAGTTAAGAGGTGTAAATTTTGGATTTAAGAATTTTATAATTCATCCTTATAGAACTATGGAATTTATGTACGTACCTATGCTTTTTGTTTTAGTTAAAACAGGTGAAGAACTTACTGTAGCATCTCTTACTAGAGGATTAGGTGGCGAAGAAAAAAGAACATATATTAAAGATGTTAAGTTTAAATTCATAGATGTTTTAGCTATTAGTTTATTTATATTGCTGATATGGATTTGTTTTAAAATGAAGGGAATGTAAAATGATAGAATTTAATGATGTTTCTTTTTCGTATAATAAAAACGAAAAATGTGTAAAAAATATTAATTTGCAAATAAAATCAGGAGAATTTATTTTGCTATCGGGAAAATCAGGTTGTGGAAAATCAACTTTGTTGAATATTATAAGTGGTATAATTCCAAAACATATAAAAGGGGAGTTGCTAGGTAAAGTAACTATAGATGAAAAAGATATATCCAAGATGACTATACAAGATATATCTAGAAGTGTAGGAAGTGTATTTCAAAACCCTAAATCCCAATTTTTCCATTTAAATACAAGCGATGAAGTCTTATTTTCAGCTTCAAACAAGGGATTAGAAAAAGAAGAATTATCCAAACGATTTAGTAATATAGTGAAATTATTCTCATTAGAGAAGCTTATTGATAGAAATATATTTGATTTATCTGGTGGTGAGAAACAAAAAATTGCTTGTGCTAGCACTTGCGCTGGATATCCTAAAATACTTGTTTTTGATGAGCCTAGCTCTAATTTAGATCATGAGACAATAAATGAATATAGTGATATTCTGAGAGAATTGAAAAGGCAAGGATATACAATTATTATAGCAGAGCACAGACTATATTATTTGATGGATATATGTGATAAAGTTATTTATATGGAAAATGGAGAAATAAAGAAGAAATATAAAAAAGATGAATTTGTGCTAATCACTGATGATGATAGAAAAAAGTTAGGACTTAGAGCTGTTAAAACAGTAGAAATAGATAGAAAAATTTCTGACATAAATTCATTTGATAATCAATTATATAATAACATAAGTGATGATGAAAAAACTGATATTCATCTGAAAAATATCAATCAGAATAGCAAAAATAAATGTAATAATAGAGTAGAGATAAAAGATTTAAAGTATAATTATGCTAAAAAAGAAATATTAGATATTAAATATATGAATATGCTATCGGGTGAGTCTATAGCTATAATAGGGCGTAACGGTACAGGAAAAAGCACTTTTGCTAAATGTTTATGTGGATTAAAAAAATCGAACGGAATATATATAAATGGTAAAAAGTGCAAAGAAAAAGAAAGAAACAAAAAATTCAATTTAGTTATGCAAGATGTAAATCACCAGTTATTTACCGAAACTGTTTTAGATGAAATGCTTCTTGATTTCAATAAAAAGGAAAAAAATAGTAAGGAATATGCTGAAGAAATTCTAAGTGAATTAGATTTATTGGATTTTAAAGATAGACATCCACTTGCATTATCAGGGGGACAAAAACAGAGATTGATAGTAGGTACAACTATTATAGCAGAGAGAAATATATGTATACTAGATGAACCGACTAGTGGTTTAGACTATGAACACATGGAAAAAGTATCTGAACTTATTAATAAGTTAAAAAGTAAAGGAATCATAGTAATAATAATTTCTCATGATTACGAGTTTATAAATATGTGTTGTGATAGAGTAATAAAATTTATGAAATAAAAAAGATACAGAGAATATTTCTGCAATAGAAATATTCAATCTGTATCTTTTATTTAAATTCAATTTAAATTATAATCGGCTAATTTAGAATATACTAACCTAAGAATTTTTTCAAATCTTCTTCTGGAGTAGAAATAAGTCCAAGATTATAATTTTCTATAAGAATATTTAATACATTAGGAGAAATAAATGCTGGAAGTGTAGGTCCAAGCAATATGTTTTTGATTCCTAAATGTAATAATGTAAGCAAGATACAGACAGCTTTTTGCTCATACCATGAAATATTCATAGAAAGAGGAAGTTCATTTACTGAACATTCGAAAGCACCTGCAAGAGCTACAGCAACTTGTATAGCACCATAAGCATCATTACATTGACCCATATCTAAAATTCTAGGGAAGCCAGCAACTGTACCTAAATCTAAATCATTAAATCTATATTTACCACATGCTAATGTAAGAATTAATGAATCATCAGGAGTCATTTTAACAAAATCAGTGTAGTAATTTCTTCCAGGTTTTGCACCATCACAACCACCTACTAGGAAGAAATGAGATATTTGTTTTGCTTTTACAGCATCAACAATTGCTCCTGCGTTTGATAAAATGGTATTTCTAGCATATCCAGTAGTAACTTTTGTTCCACCATTGATACCAGTTAACTGAGTATCTTCAGCATATCCACCTAATTCTAAAGCTTTTTCTATAACTACCGTGAAATCTTTGTCTTCGCCTATATGAACTAATTCAGGATAACTTACAACTTCAGTAGTATAAACTCTATCAGCATAGCTATCTTTTGGAGGCATTAGACAGTTTGTAGTAAATAAAACTGGTCCAGGCATATTAGCAAATTCTTTTTGCTGACTCTGCCATGCAGTACCAAAATTTCCTTTTAATTGAGGATATTTTTTAAGTTCAGGATAACCGTGAGCAGGTAACATCTCGCCATGAGTATAAATATTTATACCTTTATCTTTTGTTTGCTCTAATAATTGTTTTAAGTCATATAAATCATGACCAGTAACAACGATAAAAGGTCCTTTTTCAATCATAAGTGGAACATCTGTTGGAACAGGATTTCCATAAGTTTCAGTATTAGCTTTATCTAAAAGAGCCATGCAAGCAAGATTGATTTCACCAAGTTTAAGAACTAGAGGTAATAATTCATCTTGTCCAAATTCATCATTTCCAACTGCTCTCATACCTTCAAAGAAAAACTCATTTACATCATCATCTTTATATCCTAAAACATCAGCATGATATGCATAAGCTGCCATTCCTCTCATACCAAATAATATAAGAGATTTTAATGAACGAATATCTTCATTAGCGTGCCATACATTATTCATATCATAATTTGCAGCTCCACCGCATTCTGTATCCTTATCACCTACTAAATTCCATTTTTCATCTTCAACTTCCTTTATTAAAATAGATAAAGTTTCTTCGTTGAAACTAACATTAGTAATAGTTGTAAATAGAGATTTTAGCATTAAATGAACAGCAGTTTCATTAGTTCCCTTGCATCCAACAGCTCTAGCTAGAGGTATAAGTGCACCAGTAAGCTTATCTTGAAGTTTAGCTACATCAGCAGTTTTACCACATACACCTGCATTTCCAGTACAACCACAACATCTTGCAGTTTGTTCACATTGAAAACAAAACATTTTTTCTTCCATAATTTTTTCTCCTTTTTATATATATAAATTTTTATTGATAATCTAGTTAAATTATAGTATAGTTATAGCATAAGTTATGTTGTATTTACAACGTAATAAAAACTTGGAGGTGAATATGTTTAAAG
>Ga0193962_1001310_pt1 | contig 11636 bp, 11 predicted proteins | sample FB_5_MG_FD_140335 | JGI IMG/M metagenome (GOLD analysis project Ga0193962, IMG submission 140335) | Microbial mat bacterial communities from the Broadkill River, Lewes, Delaware, United States - FB_5_MG | ecosystem: Environmental > Aquatic > Freshwater > River > Microbial mats | place: USA...
ATAAAACAATTGTGTAAGGGACTGCTATTAATATCTATTCTACTGGATGTAGAGAGAAATACAAGAGCTAGAAGACTTTCTTTAAACTATGTTTACAGTTCGTTCATAATAAAAATAGATTAGAATCTATGCAATTTTCTTTTTGAGAATTTGATTCTTGCCATTTGCCTTGGCATCATACATTTTTTTGTCAGCTTCCATAATGAGTTGCTCCGCCGAGATATTTTGTGAACTACTAAAAATCATTCCGACGCTGGCAGTGATTTTAATTGAACAGTCATTGTAGATGATTTTTACTTCAAGAGATTTTTGTATTTTTTCTGAAAGTTGATCTGCTGAATGATAATTAACGTTTCCCAAAAAAATAAGAAACTCTTCACCACCAAAGCGACAACATAAATCATTCTCTCGTATCTGCTGTGCAATAATCTTGCTGGCTTGCTTAATAACAAAATCCCCCACTATATGACCATAAGTATCATTAATTATTTTGAAATCATCAATATCAATCATAAGTGTGGCATAGGATTTGTCTTGTGATTGTAACCTTTTTAAGGCTTCGTTATATTTTGGAAAAAAAGAATGGCGATTTAACAAACCAGTTAGTGGATCCTTGTTTAAAGACTCAATCATTTGAATGTTTTTGTAAACAATTTCTCTGTAAGAATAAATAATTGGTGTACTGATAAGTGCTGATATGAATAATGTTGGAAGCAAAACGAGTGGTGCTACTTTGCTGCATGGACTTCCTGAAAAATAGGCAATAATAGGGACTGTCATACTCCCAATAAGACAACTAAAAAGACATACAGTAACAACTATTATCCAGCTTGGATATTTGACGATGAACTCCTTAATAATAATCACCTCATAATTATATATTAAATGTATAGGTGTTTTTACCTACAGTGCTCATTATATCATTACCATTACATAAAACAAGGGACCTAATTTAATAGGTCCCTTGGCATATAGCTGTTTATTTGTTCAAATCTTCCATTAATTTGTCTACGTCCATACCATGTACAAGAGCTGCTTGCTCAAGTGATTCAAATTGTGCTGATGGACAGCCAAGACAGCCCATGCCATTTGCAATTAATACACCTGCTGCCTCAGGTTTTATTTCTAAAATTTCACTGATTAACATATCTTTAGTAATTTTCATTATGAGATCTCCTTTTTAATAACATGTAATTGTTTGTCGTTGTTTGTATACTTATAACTTAAGTTTGAATTCACACCTTTAACAAATCCATTGATAAAAGAAGCTCTGAATTCATAGTAGCGTTCAACAGGAATTTCTGCAACAGACCAATTTTTGGTATGAACACATTGACTTGTTTCCCAGATGAATGTAACCAAACTATTTTCGATTACTTGATTTACTCTATCACATGGCATTCCTTCGAGTAAATAATTATTTAATTTATTGAAGATGTCTGCCATGTCTTCAGAATTTTTTATGTCAGCATCTTTTGCTGATGCTTTGCCAAATTCAGTGTAGACATCATTGACAAGGTCGTAGATTTCATTACCATTAATATCAGCAATATGCTTGATTAGTAGTGCTTGCCTCGTTTCAACATTAATAATTTGCTCCTGTAACCAGCCGTGGATATTACTTGTATCTATCAGTTGATCAAGAGCTGCTTCTGGCAAAAAAGGGACGATTTCATTTTGAACACTTGTTGAAATTGCCTTTACTTGTGGTGTGTCTATGCGTGCAATAATGGCTTTTTCCATGTTTTCCATTAATTGAATCTTGTTATATAACCAATAGTGAATGGGGCCTAAAAATGCGCTCATTAGTTGTCCTCCTTAAGACGTTTATCATTATATATTTTCATAACGCCTTCTTTAAAGACGTCAAAACCAACTTTGTCAATAAATGGGCCAAGTTTGTCACCCATTTCAGCAACTTCGCAGTAATGTTCGAATACAGATTCTACCATATCATAGGCTTGGTCTTCATTAAGTTTTTCAGCAATAGTGTTTGGAAGCCTTGGATGAAAACCAGCACTACCACCTATATTGATGATATAACCGTCTTCATCGGCTAGCACTGCAATGTCTTTAGCATTAGCGCTTGCACAACCATTTCGACAACCAACAACTGCAATTTTTGTTCTATTTGGTGCAGGTGCACCATAAAATCTATTTTCAATCTTCATGCCGAGTTTAAGTGAATTCTGTCGTTGTCTTTTACAAAAAGACGCTGGACATAATTCTATGTTTTTTACTGAGTAAGGAGATAAAACACCAGGTTCCATATCTAATTCTTGCCAGATTTTTTCGACATCCTCTCCCTTAACACCTAAAATAGCAATTCGTTGACCGGATGTAATTTTAATAGTGCCATTATATTTTTTTGCAACATTAGCGATTGTAATCATTTGGTTTGGTGTAATAAAACCACCAGGAATTCTTGGTGTTACACCGTAGGTTCTTTCTTCGCCTCTTGGTTTTTGTAAAACCGCAAATTTTGGCATGCTCATTAACGTCACCTCATTTCGTTAGTGTTATTATTTTTAACTACAACTACAGCATACTGATTTTTTTCTTCAAAGTCCGTAACTTGCGTTACAATTAAATTACAAAAAACTATTTTTATAATTCTTTTTCATATTAGAGCAAGCTCGTCTATAACTATGATATCATGGATATATGAATAGGAATTCATGTATTTGAAAACAAATAGTGAACGGAGAGCTTATGAATAAAATAGAGCAAATGAAGAATAGAATGTGGACTTATTATAGTGATGCTTGTATACCTAGGGCGTCGAAACTTGCTTTAATAAGTGAATTTTTTCTTATAAATGAAAAATCGTTAGAGAGTTATAATTATAGTGATGAAAGTGGGCAAGAAATTTTTTTTGAACATTTAGTTGATGCAGGTTGGCATCAGCAAATAGACAGGGTGACGCAGTTAATTTGCATTAGCAAGGCAGATGTTTGTATATCACTAGGCCTAGGTGGTCAAGTAATTGTGCAGTTTCCTTTGCTAAGTTCTATTGGCGCTTTAAAAAAAATATATCAAAGTACACTTGAAGATATGTATTCGGTTCTTACTGAGGGCCAATGTCTTGTTGCAACTGGCTATCATCCAAAGACTCGGGTGGAGTCCTTATCAATCATGCCAAGTGATACGGCTCAGTGGTTGGATGACTATTATAGGACGCATGGAGGTTCATCTCTTGAACTGCTCAAAGGAACAGCTTCAACGCGTGTTTTGGTGAGTTTTACAGATGAAGACGATTTTAAAATGAAGTATCGTGTGGCTAGTTTTTTAAGTACAATTTTCTCAAAGGTCTCTGATGGCTTAGCGATCTTTGAAGGCTTGGTAGTTGAAGGAGAAAACCGAAGAATTGCTATCTATACCGATGGTGACCCAATCCGGGTAAAATATCCAGTGGAATCCTTTGATCGTACTTTTGACTTCAATTCTTATATAGACTATTTAATGGATGTTCCGCCAGTTATACTAAAAGTAGGTGGAAATTATTACTATACAAATGATAAACCACTTAGAGAATTACTTGAGTTTTATGATGTAAGTCAAATAGATATTGCTCATTTAAGTCAAATGGTTTACACTGATGTTCGCTTGGATCAACAAATTGAATTGAGGATGATGGACGCCATACCAGCACCTTATATTTTTGCTATTGTTGCACTTGTGAAAGGAATTTTTTATGTACAAGATAATCTTGAACGTTTTCACAAAATCGCTTTGCGTTATACGTTAGAAGATACAATAGAAATAAATAAGTGCTTGCAGAGTGAACTTGATTTCACTCATGGTGATATGTCTATGAATTGGATAATGATGAAAGTTTTTTTAGATGCTAAAATGCGTCTTGATCGAGATGAGCAAGACGCAATAGATTTGCTGTTTGAGCAATTAAATGTTGAAGGTTCTTATAGTCGTAAGCTTAAGCGTCTTTTGGATAGCTCAGTAGACTCATATCTACAAGCAATTAAAGTGCTGTAAGTGTTTGGATTATTCTAAAAGTTTATTAAGCATATATTCTGGACTATCTAAAAAAGTTTTGGTTAAAATGTAATGTTCTGTTTCTTTATAATCAACCACATCTAGTGATGTCGGCGTAATTTCGTATATTTTTGCTGATGGATAGGCAAGTATGATAGGTGAATGGGTGGCAATGATAAATTGCGACCCGTTTTTTATGAGTTCATCAATTCGTCTTAGCATGGCCATTTGTCGCATGGGTGAAAGCGCGGCTTCAGGTTCATCAAGGATATAAATGCCATTGCCTCCAAATCGATGTATAAAAATTGAAAAAAAGGACTCGCCATGAGATTGCTTGTGCAAGGAGGTACCACCATAACTTGCAATGACAGGTGGTCCGCCAGGGGCTGCATCTAAATCATCAATATGTGAAGACACGTTATAAATAGTTTCAGCTCTTAAGAAAAAGCCATCGCGTGCTTGTCTATAACTCTTTCCTACGCGTAAATATTCATGAAGGGAGGAATGAGAAGCAGTTGTTGAGAAAGACATATTCTTAGTTCCGCCTTCTGGATTAAAACCATAGGAAACGGCAATGGCTTCTATTAATGTTGATTTCCCTACACCATTTTCACCAATGATGTAGGTGACATTTGGATGGAAGCTTATTTCTTCCATTAGTTTAATGACAGGTAAGTTAAAAGGATGCTTTTGAGCGATGCCTTCTTTATGGATGCGTGCCCAATCTATAGAGAGAGATTTAATATATTGGGATGTTTTATTTAAAATCATAATGTATCCTCCTCGTATAAAAATAGTATAAACTATATAAGCCTAAAATCATAAAAAAGTGTTTTTAAGTATGTTTTAAAGAACGTGCTTTGATATACGATTACTTATAATGAAAAATGGGTATAAAATGAGTGATAATCCACAAGCAAATATTAAGTTTTTTTAATATTTATTAAAGTGTGGTATGATAGAAGTGTCTTGAATTCAGTGTTTTTAAGAAGGCAAGGTATATATATTAGGGGGAGTGAATATGAAAAAAAGTTTTAGATTTAAGTTAGCATTGTATTTTGGACTTATTATTCTTATAGCGTCTATTTCTATTGGTGCTAGTTTATCCTACTTATCATCACAGAAAATGAAAGATATCAGGGATGAAACGTCTGAAAAAATCACCGGTGAAATTACAGTTGCTATTTCGAATTATATGCAAACCTATTCGAAAGCAATGGACTTAATAAGTAAAGATTCAAATGTAAAATCTGCACCAACATATGCCGATAGTATGGTGTGGATGATGAAATCATTCGAAAGTTTTAAATCGGCTTATCCAGAGGCAAGTTATATTTATATTGGTTATGAAGATTTAAATGCATTTGATCGTGTGGCAGCACGCCAAAAGATGAAAGAATTTTATGGTTCAGAAAAAATAGACAGTAATGAATATGCTTATGAGGAAGCAGCATATAATTCAACCAAAGGTTTTTTTGTGTATCCACACTTTAAAGCAGGGGTTGATTATCAACCAAAAGCTAGAGGCTGGTATGGACTCGCCAAAGAGACTGACGGTCCAGCTTGGACAGACACTTATATTGATGCGTTTACAGGCTTACCAGTAATTACGGTAGCCAAAACAGTTGAAGATGATAATGGTAAGATGATTGGTGTTGTATCGATTGACCTAACGCTTGATACAATTGCAGAAACTTATAAGGACATGGAAGTAGGCAATACGGGTCACTTAGTTATTGTGGATTCTATTGGTAATGTTATTTCACATCCAGATCCTGAAATGGCTGCAAAAAACATTGTAGAAGCACCATATTGGAATGAGATGTCAACAACTGAAGATGGCTATATTCGTTATCCAGAAAATGGACAAGAGAAGTTTTTATATTTCAAGACAGAGCCAGTTAGTGGATGGAAAATTGCTGTACTTTTTAGTGCTAATGAAGTAGCTATTGATACACAGCCACTGGTAACAAGTGGAATCATTATTATGGCAATTGCGGTATTGCTTGGTTTGCTAATTGGGTCTTATATTGCAGGTCGCATTACTAAGGATTTAAAGCGTGTAGATCATACACTTTCCTTGGTCGCTGCAGGGGACTTAACACATCAAGCAGAGATTAAGCGTGAGGATGAAATTGGCCAAATGGCGACAAACCTTAATAAAACAATAGAAACTTTAAAAGAACTCATTAATGAAATTAACGCAACTTCGAACAGTGTTAAACAGGATTCTGATAATTTAACAGAGTCAATCAATGAGACAACGCGTGCAACAGAAGAAATTGCAAACTCTATTCAAGATGTTGCCAAAGGAACAAACCAGCAGGCAGATGAAGTCTTAAATGGCTCTAATAGAACAACTTCTGTAGGTGAGAAGATTACAGAAGTCAATGAATTATCTAACGCTATGGGCAAACTTTCAGACGAAGTTAAAGAAGAGAGTTCTAAGGGTTTAGAAACTATGAAAGAGTTAACTATCAAGGCAGAAGCAAAAGAAAAATCTTCAGCACACTTATCAGATATGATTATGAGTGTTGATGACCAGTCGAAAAAAATTGGCGAAATAACAGATACCATTTCATCAATTGCTGATCAAACAAACCTATTAGCATTAAATGCGTCTATTGAATCAGCTAGAGCAGGAGAGGCTGGTAGAGGATTTGCTGTAGTTGCAGAGGAAATTAGAAAACTTGCAGAACAATCATCTGAAGCCAGTGATGACATCCGTGAACTTATTTCTAATATGCAAGAACAATCAGGCAAAGCTGTTGAAACAGTTGAGGCTAATAGGACGGTTGAAATTGAAGAGTTTCAAGCGGTTAAAGCAACAGAAGAAACGTTTAACACGATTTTTGATACCTTAGAATCTCTATTGACGAGTATTGAAGAGATTAAAGGTCAAAACAATGAAATTGAAGGCGACTCGAAGATGTTATTAGATGTAATGAGCAATGTTTCTGCTATTACTGAAGAAACATCAGCTGCTTCAGAACAAGTGTCTGCTGCTACAGAAGAACAACTTGCTTCTATGCAAGAGATTGCAAGTCAGACTGAACATCTAAGAGCTAGTGTGGAAAGTTTACATGATTTAATCTTGAAATTTAAAGTAAAGTAAGGTATGGTAAGGTAAATTAAATATATTGAGTGCTGTGACATAAAGTGTGTCATAGCACTTTTTAAGATAGTAATTAAATATATAAGAAACGCACTAGTAGAAGTTCTTGGAGGAAGTAATGCTCAAAATATTACATTTAGAAGAAAGTCGGTTTATAAAAAAGAAAATGGGTGATATTGTAAAGAGTACGGGTCATCTTTATTATCCAGTGTCATCACCAGCTGAGGCAATCGAAATATTGCGTAATGAAACGATTGATATTATTGTTACAGCGCTTGAATTTGATGGTATTTCAGGTGAAGATTTTATTAATCAGATTAATCACTCGAAATTTAAAAACATACCAATAATTGTATTAACTTCGACTGACACCATGGAAATGCGAGAACATATTTTTGGACTTGGAGTGGTTGATTACCTTGTTAAAACAGAGGTTGAAGATTCACTGCTACGGTCGTATTTTTCAGCTTTTACAAAAATGAAGGTTTTTAGTCATAATGTTAAGGAAATTAGCGTGGCTGTATTAGATGACAGTAAGCTTAGTTTGTCACTAATCCATCAAATATTTGATCTAGCGGATTTTCAAGACGTTACATATTACTCAGATCCAAATGATTTAATTAAAGATTCTAAAGAATATGATGTCTATATTATTGATTTAATATTACCTGGGATATCAGGCGAAGAATTGCTATTAAAATTAAGACACCGCCATCCTAAAAGTATTATTATGATTATGTCATCAGTGACCAATTATAAGACGATTTCAACGACACTTTTAATTGGGGCAGATGATTATATTATGAAACCATTTGATGCAAATATTTTTATGGCACGCTTAAAAGTTCAAATTAAGTATTATCTAATGATGCGTGATTTAGAAGTAAAAAATGAAGAGTTACAAGAGATGGCAATAACCGATGGTCTAACCAAGGTATATAACCGCCGCTATTCCATGATGCGTTTGGAAGAAGAAATTGAACGCAGTAGGCGTTACAAACATCCATTGTCAATACTTATACTGGATATAGATAACTTCAAGCAAGTTAATGATGAATATGGTCATCAAGTGGGAGACGATGTTCTTATTAAATTGGCTAAGTCTTGTCAACGATTAATTAGAGGCTCCGATGTAATGACCAGATTTGGCGGTGAAGAGTTTATGATTATATTTCCAGAATTAGATAGTGAACATGCAATGTGCGTTGCAGAAAAGGTTCGTAAAGAAATAGAAGCCCTTCAATTTGATGTTGAAGGACTTAAGATTACTGTAAGTGGTGGTCTTGCAGATGCAAAACTATTATCAATTAATGAAGTGATAAAAATTGCTGATGAAAACCTTTATAAGGCTAAACATTCAGGCAAGAATTGTATGATAGGCTCTTAGACATGCATGTCTAAGAGTTCTTTTTGTTTAATTTGGTTAATATTTTTAACCAACCGGTCAATGACTTCAAAATCCATCTCATGGTCGTCAGGAAAAGAGAAAAAAGTTGAAATAATTCGGTAGTGGTCCAAAGAATGATGAGAAAAGAAATTGTCGCTAAAGGCATGTATCTTACGCTTTACGATAAGCAACTCTGCTTTTGGACAAAAAGGTAATACAAAAATAAATGTTTGATTACCATAACGTAAAATAAAATCTGTTTCCCAAAAAATGCTTTTGAGGCCTGGATAATATTTTTCGGATATATTTGCATATTCATCTTCAATTGCAAGGCTGCTTTCGCCAATGGGATTAAAGTATTGTGCAACGCCAAAAGTAATGTTGTAATGACCTTTTTGTGCTTTAACCAATTCAGCATGAATCAGTGTTTTAACATCCACCGTGTCAAAAGTTTGTATCGGTGACGCAACTCTTAGTGTAGATGGATCTAGAATACGTTTAACAAAGGTTGCTTCATCAAAAGGTTTTAGTAAATAATCTGTTGCTCCAACTTTTAGGCCATGCACAAAATCATGTTTAGAGTTAAGTGTGGTCAAAATGATGATGGGCAACAAATTGTGCTCAGCTCGAATTCGTTCAACCAGTTCAAAACCATCTTCACTTTCAAGATTTACATCAATAAGAACAAGATCAATATCAATGTGTGAATTAAGTTGGTTGGCAGCTTCAAGTTCATTATGGGCTTCAAAAAGTCCAATGTTATATTTTTTTGAAAATGTTCTCATTCTCATAATGCTGGGTTCAGACTTGTCAATGATCAATATATTTTTCATAATAACCTCCAATAAGCTCCTTATTAGATTTATACCAAAACAAGACTTGTTAACACATAAAATATCACTTTTCTTGTTGCTTTCTTTTCTTTTTAGTTTTCTTTTTCATAACTGAATAGCCAAAAGTACCAAGCGCTTCATGAAGTGTGTAGTAGGTGCCGTGGGCATAAGCGATAGGATTCGTTGCATCTAAATGGAACTTGCCATTGTTATCAATATATTCTTCGTCAACGTGAACCGCAACAACTTCTGCTAGAAACATATCATGAGAACCAAGTTCTTTGATTTCCGTTACTTTGCATTCAATGTTAACTGGTGATTCTTTTATCATTGGTGCAGAAACTTCTTTTGCTTGAATAGGGGTTAAATTTAAGTGTTCAAATTTATTAACATCACGTCCTGATTTAACGCCAGCAAAGTCTGTAGCAAAGGCTAGGTCTTTAGTTGTGAGATTAATGACAAAAGATCCTGAATTTTTTATTATAGAATATGAATGACGTTCCTTTCGAACGGATATATATGTCATAGGTGGATTTGTACAAATTGTACCAGTCCATGCGATTGTTATAATGTTATGGGTGTCTTTGCTATCACCACATGAAACCATAACAGCTGGTACTGGATAAACCATAGTACCTGGTTTCCAAGTTACTTTACTCATAATTACACTCCTTCATTTCAAATGATAAATACTTGTATATGTGCTATTTTAGCATATCATAATTTGATGTAAGGATGAAGAATAATGGAGGTGCAAAATGATTAATAGAACGTTAGAAATGCAAAAAAAATATTTTGAACAAGGGCATACGCGAGATGTAGAAAAACGGATTGCTCATTTAAAGGCACTCAAAAGCTTTATCCAAGTAAATGAACATGCTATTTTGGAGGCTTTAAGAGAAGACTTAGGGAAGCCACATTTTGAAGGCTATGCTACAGAAGTCGGCTATATTTTGGAGAGCATATCATTTACCTTAAAGCATTTAAAAAATTGGGTAAAAGATGATGCTGTTAAATCACCATTACACCAGATGCCATCAAAATCATTTGTACGTTATGAACCATATGGTGTTGTTGCCATAATTGCCCCTTTTAACTACCCTTTTCAGCTTCTTATGGAACCAATGATTGGTGCCTTAGCTGCTGGAAATACAGTGATTGCTAAACCGTCAGAGTACACACCGAAGACTACTGAGATAATAAAGGAACTTATTCATGAGTGTTTTCCACAAGAATATGTGTGTATTGTTACAGGGGGGCGTGAAGTGACAACGGAATTGATACATGCGCCTGTTGACTATATTTTCTTTACAGGAAGCGTTGCAGTAGGCAAGATTGTAATGAAAGCAGCGGCAGAGCGTTTAACGCCTATTACTTTAGAACTTGGTGGCAAAAGTCCAACCATTGTTCATAAAGATGCGAATATAGAGATTGCAGCTAAACGTATTGCTTGGGGAAAATTTTTAAATACAGGACAGACATGTATAGCACCTGATTATGTTTATGTTCATGAGGATGTTAAAGAAGCTTTTCTGGGTGCCTTAGAATTAGCGATTCACAAATTTTATGGAGAGAATCCACTTTTATCAGAGGATTACGGTAAAATCATAAATGAGCGGCATTTCAATCGATTAATAGCACTTTTTGATCAGGAAGAAATGACTATTGGTGGCGAAATTGATAGAGAGACACTTTATATTGCACCAACGGTTATGGAAGATGTTACTTGGAAAGACCCTATCATGACCGATGAAATTTTTGGTCCAATTCTACCAATCCTTACTTATAAAGATCTAAATGAAACGCTTAAAATTATTAATAGCAAAGCAAAACCTTTGGCACTTTACTTATTTAGTGAGAGTGAAATTGTTCAATCTATTGTCATGGACAAGGTTTCTTTTGGTGGTGGTTGTATTAACGATACGCTTATGCATGTTGCGAATCCGCATATGCCTTTTGGCGGTGTGGGTGCATCTGGAATGGGAATGTATCACGGGCATGAGAGTTTTATAACATTTTCTCATCGCAAAGCAATTCATAAAAAATCTACAATGATTGAAACTGGTCTTGTGTTTCCACCTTATAAGAACAAGTTAAAATTAGTAAAAAAAATATTAAAATAACGGTTAAAATGGCTTCTTTAACTCTAGAATGCTTGCGAAGCTCTTTTGAAATAATACTTGGATCTTTATCAAGTTTTCTTGCAATAGCTGCAAAAGAATCACCAACAAGCAGTGCTTTTTCTATTTCTAATCGTTGTGATAATGTCAGATGTTTCTGATTGCCTTTGGGTTTCTTATTCATAATA
>Ga0193962_1001312_pt1 | contig 11631 bp, 11 predicted proteins | sample FB_5_MG_FD_140335 | JGI IMG/M metagenome (GOLD analysis project Ga0193962, IMG submission 140335) | Microbial mat bacterial communities from the Broadkill River, Lewes, Delaware, United States - FB_5_MG | ecosystem: Environmental > Aquatic > Freshwater > River > Microbial mats | place: USA...
CAAATTTTGTATAAACAGAGCTGCTACAGTTGGTTATGGTGTGTGGTTTAATAGTCATTATATATGGACAGGATTAACAAGATTTACATTTTTTTTTATCCCTTATATGTGTAGACAGGATTAACAGGATTTACAGGATTTACATGTTTTTATTGTTCTGTCTTGTCCTCGTTTGTAATGAGGATGTAAAGGCTTTACGTTTGCAACCTTCTAATTTTAACCCCTAAATTAACCTCGTTGATTTCGCTTTGCTCAATCCCTTAATGGGACTTTCGCATACACACGAAAAAGCCCCTTCAGGGGTTTGGGGTGAAATGCTCTTTTTCTACTATTCAACTCAAAAGCATCCTCGTTGCGTTACGATAAACGAGGACGAGAAGGGGGCTTTCATTCTAAATAGTTTCTCTTTTTCAAATAGTCCAAAAGTAATGTCAATTTATTAAATGCAGTATTAGCTTTTTCATTCATTATCGGCCTAGCTCTTTCTGCCTTTTCTATGTTGAAATCAGTGTCTTTAGCAGGTTTATACCAATTGGCACCATTTCCATATAATTGTGTAGAACTATATGAATTAAAATCTTCAATTGCATTCTTAAGGTCAAGTAATACGTCGTTTAGTTTTTTGTCAGAAGTCTTGTTGCCAATTAGTCCTGCATCATTAGCAAAATCTATTGTCTTCCCAATAGCTTCTTCTTTGTATCCATACCAACTATCTTGGTCTTTGATTTCTTCGTGAAAAGTATTAATATCAAGCGTAGCCATCAAATCTCTAATTATTTTCTTATCACTCTCTTTAGGCTTAAATTCAATCTTGCTAATCTTTCTTGAAAGCATGATAAGTTCAGTTGAAAGTACTATTGAAAGAAAAGCCAGTGTTGCAATAACTGTTGTAGTCCACTCTCTAAACAGGTCTGATAAACCAATCGAGTTTGTCAAAAGGTTAATCAAAATTGGTATTGCAATTAATCCGAAATACCACTTATTTAATAGTTTATTCATGTAGTCAGTTATTTTTGCATTAGGCAAACCAAATGTAACACTCACGTTTCAATTATGAAAATTGAATCAACGATTTAGTTTGCCTATGTTTTTAACTTGCAAAAAGCCCGAATTACCAGCAAAAAAGCCTATAGAAGTTAACGCTTGTTGTAGCACATTTTTATAGTTTAAGTTTCCATTCAATAAATACAGATTTCATTATTGAAATTGCTTTAGGGTTATAATCCAAATCGCTTGAAGGAGGTTTTGGAATTGTAATTGGGAGATAATTATGCTCTTCAACCTTTATTATATCATTGTCTATCGAATTTCCATAATTATACGAGTATTCTTTTCCGTAAGTAATTGAGTATACTCTATCGAGTAAAACATTGGATGTTTTTGCAATTAATTCAGCTTTTTTAAAGGCATCTTTAACGGCTTCTGAAATTGCTTTTTCACGCATGTTTTCCTTTTGTTGTTCGGATAAAGAGAAGGTTATTCCTAATTCTATTGCAAACTCGCTTTGAGTTACGCTTTTTACTATTTTCATAGCAAACTCAACAGAATATTTATTCTCAATTAGCAAATTAATATTGGCGCGATATTTAGGCTCATTATTTTCTTTCCATGAGTATGATTCTTTAACAGAAAGTTCTAAAAACTCAATTACATTCTTGCTAATACCATTAACTTCAAATGTGTGAACAATTTTACTTCTTGTATCTAGAGCCTTTAATAAACATGCTTGGTAATTATCATCTGATTCTTTAATTGTTAAATACACTTTCATGTTTTCAGGTATTGATTTTACAATACAATCCCCTTCAACTTTTAATAAATTAGAGTTGTCTAGGCTAATATCTTGAGCGAATGATTTCAATGGAATAATTATTAAAAAAAATAAGATTAGTTTTTTCATATTGGATATTAATTTCGTTTTTAATACTGTTATGTTTTAAATCGCTAAAATTGAAAAGTGCGCATATCTTAATATATTACAACTTTCAGTATATGCAAAGAGCCGATTGCGTGGCACTTTCCTGTCAAGTTACAAGAAAGTTAATGCGGGCTACAACCCTCGAATTTACTACTGCCTCGGCTATTATTTTTATACATTGTTGGTACTGCTGAATAATTAACAAATATTCTATAGTAGTAGAAAATTTTAGTTTGTTCTCAAGATTCCAACTATCAATTACATGCAAGGTTTATTTCAAATGTTTTGCAAAAAAGCCCATCATGGTTTTATATGATTCAATCCTGTTTTTTTCACGTCTAAAACCATGACCTTCGTTATATTTTACCATATAAGGAACATCATAGCCTCTTTTCCTTAAGTTTCTAACTATTTGATCAGATTCGTTGATATTCACTCTTGGATCGTTAGCTCCCTGCATTACAAATAATGGCTTTGTAATTTTATCAACATTTAAAGCGGGTGAAACTTCCTCCATAATTTTCTTCTCTTCTTCAATTTCAGGATTGTACCACTTTTCACACCATAGCTCTATATATGTTTTCCAATAAGGAGGCATAGAATTAAAAAGGGTGAATAAATTTGAAGGACCTACATTATCAACCCCGCATACATATAGATCAGGTGTTTTAACCAAGCTACCCAGCGTAGCTAATCCGCCATAACTTGCTCCATAAATAGCAATTTTATTTTCATTTATCCAGCCATGTTTCTTTATATAAGCAACGGCATCCTCTAAATCCTCAAGCATTTTTCTTCCTACCTGTTTGTATCCGGCGCGTTCGAATTTTTTACCATAACCACCCGAACCTCTGAAATTCACTCGCAGTGTGGCATAACCTCTGCTGGCAAAAAGTTGATCTGATCTGCGGAATCCCCAACCGTCCCTAGAACCGTATGGACCACCGTGTGAACATACGATTAGAGGCACTTTTTTTCCATCCTTTACCTGCTTTGGTATAGTAACATAGCCATGAATTGTTAATCCATCTCTACTTTGGAATTGGATTGGCTGCATTTCAGCCATGTCTTCTTCTTTCAATTGAGGCATTAAATCAAAAATCTTTTTGAAAGAATCTTTTTTAGTATTGTATAAATAAAAGGTTTTATAAAGCTTATCACTAGTGACCTTAAGCAAGTATTTGTCTTCTTTATCAGAAATATTTACGATAGAGAATTGCTTGTCTTTGAATTGATTTTCAAATTTTTCGTGCAATTTCTTATAGGTATCACTTACCGGAACTATTTTATTCTTTACCCCTGTATACGAATAGTAATCTATTTCATGGGCTCTACTTGTGGAAAGATAAATTTCATCTACATCGTAGGTATCATTACTATATATTTTCTTTATTACTTTCTTTTCTTTTAAATCGTAAAGAATTATCTCTTTTTTATCACTATCCAGGTTCGATATTACAAAGGCATCATGTGCGTATTCTGTGGCGTAATTAAACTCACTAATAGTGAAATTTTCCTTCCAATTTGTTGTTTTTAATTTCTTGAATCCAGCATTTTCTGATGTTCTGTAGTAGTATACAGTATACTTTTCGTTTTCCAGTTTTGAAAAGCCTCTCAAATTCCCATCTTTATCGAAATCATAATAACTAATTGGAGAATCAAGGTCTTTATTTTCAAATAATTTATGTGTTTCTCCGGTAAGGATATTTATTTTGTAAGGCTCATTTACTTCTGGATTATCCTTATTCATTTCAATTATCATATAATCGGCTTGTTCTTTCAAGTATTCAAGAATATCGACCCGAACATTTTTAAATGGCGTTAAAGCTTTGGGATTAGAACCATCTATATTAACCGCAAATAACTGGTAATTCTCGTCTCCTCCCTGGTCTTGTGTATAAACCAATCTATTATCATTTGCCCAAAAATAATCTATAATAAGTTCTTCCCCCTCTTCTATTGCTCTTTGAATTTCGTTGGTCTCCGTGTTTTTTACATAGATATGTTTTTTTCCATTTTCGTCTTTTTCTCTGTAGGATAAGTACATTCCATTGGGCGATAATTGGAATGATGATTGTTTAGCTTTAGCAAAATAATCTTCCACCGAATACTTGTAATTCCCCTTTTCAAAAGAAGCCAGTTTAGCAAGTTCTTCGCTTGTTGAGGGAAGACTAGTATCTCCTGGTAAGTTTTCCGAATTTGTTTGTGCGAAAATATTAGTGAAGATTAATATTAATATCAATCCGAGGCAATTTTTTTTCATGTCGTTTTTATTCCGTTATTCTTTTAACTACAATTATTTCAAGTCTAAAAATCAGATAAAATCTGATTTATTATGACTTTGTTTTTTTAGAGAAACACATCTTTCAACTAATTCTGTACTTTTATTTACACCTGTTGTGCCTAACTTATTATATGTGCACTGTGGCGCTTATTTTTCATTTATGCGCCACACTTTTTTATTTTAAGGCTCTAAATGTAACAAACATAACAAAATAAACAGTGGGTATTTATACGAAAAAGTTAAACAAATGCATTATAGTTATTTAGCTAGTTTTAATAACACTATGTAGCTTTCATATATTATAAGGGCAAAAAAAATTGTATAACCTCTCCTACTACAATTAGTTATGGCACATTGTTTAATAGTCATTATTTATGGACAGGATTAACAAGATTTACATGTTTTTTTTACCCCTTACTTTTGTTCAAAGGTGGTTTATGAATAGTGGCGGATTGCGTGGTGGTTTCCGCTCAAACCGCTAAGCAGTTTGAGCGGGCTACAAAACTTGAGTTTACTACTGTATCGACTAGTATTTTTATACATTGTTTTAAGCAGGGTTTTAATCCATCGAAATTCCTAGTCCGTCTTTGTATAAATAATAGTTAATCATTTCACTTTTATTTTCGTCATAAACAGGAAATCTAATAATTTTATATGCCTTACTTTCTATGTATTTTTCAAGATTTTCATTTTTAGATTTCAAGTTATGGTAGTTTTTCACCTTAACAGGGAACTCAGATTTATTAGGATTCTTTGTGTGAATGTATATAGCATCATCATCGCTATCTCTTTCATTTATGTTTATCCAAAATTGGTAATCACAATTCATTTTAGATAACTCAATTTCATACTTTTCTGCAAGCGTAAATAGAGCGTTTAGATGTTGTTCTCTTGATTTCCACCTCTCATTTCCAATATCTTTATTATCTATATGTTGGTGAAAAAAGTCAAACCAAATATCTGTTTTATCAAAGTCAACCCATTCTGGGATTTCATGATTTATCAAATTTCTATAATATTTTTTTCTTCCTCTAAGTTTCATTGTCATTTAAATGAGTTACAACGTTTAGTGTATGATTTCGTAAGAGATTTCGAAGTACTTACCTATCAATTTGCACTGAGCCAAATATGCGTTTTGACACAAATTTATTGTTTTAAAACTAATCGTCAAACGCAGAATTTGGCGGAGCTGATTAAATGCACAAACGCTTCGTAAACCACTGAACCACTTATGTTTTTATATATTGTTATAGGCTTTTTTTATTTCATTATTGACTAATTCCTTAGCTTGTTTCATTCCCAAAGTATCATATGACCGAGATAGTAACTCTAAAATTGACAGATAATACTTATTGTTTATCCCTTCGTGCCATATATTAAAATAAAGATTCTTACTAATCTCCAATGCTGTTGCGGGTTTACTATCTAAATAATCAGTTCCATTTTTTAGCAATGTTTCAATATCCGAATAATCTTGAAGTTTAAATGAAATGTCAAACAAGTCCTCATTTGCAAGTACTCCTATACCATCTAGTGTTTGTTTAAAAACAAAACCCTTTGGAATATCAACTGGTAAATCCTTTAATTCTCCTTCAAAATTTAAATTCAATTCAACGGGTCTACCTTTGTCAGGAAAAACATTTATCCCATTCAGAAAATCCAAGTCAATATCATCGTAATTATTATCCTCGTGAATACACCTTGTCAGGTTTGACATAATTTCAATAATCTCTGTACCATGATAAAATACATAACCACCCATAGGAGCCCAAGTCACAAAAGGTTTCTTAAATCGACTGTCCGTTGGACATAAATCAATCCAGCCCATATGCTCTCCGTCACTACCAGTTGCAAAAGGCAAAATCATTTCAAAAGGTACTCCTTCATAGCCTCTCACATCATCTTTATCTACTAAATAACAAAATCCTATACACTCTGCGAATTTTTCAATGGCAGTTTCTTTACTACCATATTTCTTTTCAAACGAATCCAATAACTGAATGAATTCATCATCCAAATCCACTCTTGTAATATTTTTAAAGTAATCTTTCATCTATATTCAAAATGTCATTAGTTGCTCACTTGGTCATTAAATTGCCCATAACGGTCTTGCTAAGTTTCGTGTTCGATTTAAACAGTAATCTTATCAAAACGCCAAATATGCAAGCCGCTTAAATTTGTTTATATTTTTAAGCAAACCAATTTTAGTAGCTTGCTGGTGTTTCTTAATTGAGCTAACTCTCAAGCGACTCGCCACCGCCCATGAAATTTAGCTTTTGTTGGCATTTCGTTGTTTTACACTTCAAATTTCACGTTTAGATTTATAAATTCTAGTTTAAATTAGCTTAAAGACCGGTTTATATTTTTTTAGGGAATATTCAGTTGGGAGTTTTAAATTCCAATTGAAAACCCACAAGAGCTTTCACCAAGTATTTTAATTCTATATGTTTAATTTTTAGACAGAAATTGGTTTCTTTAGAAAAATCCATTTTATCTGTATTTTATCTCCAGATTGCGTGTTGATTTTTTTTATTCTCGGTGCTAAAATAGCAGTTAGTCCTCCAGAAATCATTCCTTTATATCCAACATCTAAACCTTTAACTGTAACATGTAGTATTGTCCAAATTGTAAAAAATATTACGAAGAATGCTAAACTGCTTAAAACTCTATATTTAGTTCTCTTACTCATATTATTTTTAAATATCATTTTCTATATTTATTAATATCCGCCAGTTTTTCACAATGAACGCCAACTTAATTATATGTGCACTGGTGCGCTTATTTTTCATTTATGTGCCACACTGTTTAGTTTTAAGGCACCAAATGTACCAAACATAACAAAATAAACAGTGGGTATTTATACGGAAAATTTAAACAAATGCAATATGTTATTTAGCTGGTTTTAATAACACTATGTAGCTTTTATATATTCTAGGGGCAACAAATTTTGTATAAACAGAGCTGCTACAGTTGGTTATGGCACATGGTTTAATAGTCATTATATATAGACAGGATTAACAGAGTTTACATGTTTTTTTGCTGTTGGGGATTTGGTGATTCTGAAGATTATAGTTTTTGTATGAGAGTTATTCAATGCTATATGAAGAATATCTAAAAACAGATCCTATTCGCAAAAATGTATCAAAAAAAAAGCAGCGTAGCTTGATTAAATACCATATAAGACGGCAGGGTTCTGTTTAACGTTGGCTAAAATCAATGCAGCCTCAGATGGATAGTCTATTTAGCCGAGGCTTTTATTACCTCGGCTGATTTATTTTGAATTAAATGTTAGGTTGCGTTTTTTTTTGTTCCTTCTTTATAGCATTAATTAAAAATACAGTAGTTGTAATTACTAAGACAATCATTGAAGCAGATTTACCTTCCAAATTTTCGAAGACACCATGAGAAATCATGCTTTCGAATCCCATTGTTGTACCCAAAAAGAAACTTATTGTGTAAAGGCCAAGAATTATTAATAAAAATGATTTCTGGTCGCGATAAAGGTAACCAAATGAAGCTCCAATTAGGAATAGTAAAATTAGTTCTATTGATAATATATACCTACTTGATTTTTCCTTTTCGAATTTCCGCTTTTCATTGAAAGTAAACCTCAGATTTCTTTGATAATTATTTAAGTAATTACTTGCATAAATATAATCTTGTTCCGAAATGGTATCATTTGAGGAACAGTTATATTTTACACCATATTTTTTAAGGTTAAGTTTATCATATTGTTCTTTTGCAGTAGGATTTGGTATTAGTTTTAGTAAAGAATCACACTGATATTTTAATTCTTCAATTTCAATTTTAAAAGTGTCTATTTTTAAGTTAATTGTTTTGATTGACATTAGAGATTGATTGTTTTTAAATAAGTTTTTATCTACTTGTCGTATTTCTTTTCCTGGTGCTGTGCTTTGCATCTCATAAAGCAAGACTCGCATTTCAAGGTTTGATTTAGGTAAAATCCAATTATTAAATCCGAATAGAGCAAATGAAAATAAAATAACTAATGCAACACTACTTTTTAATTCCTTTTTAAATCCTATTACTCCAGTTTTTGAATAGTATCTAAAAGAAAATATTGAAGCAATTAGAAAACCGAATAACAAACTGAAACCAAATAAGCTTAATGAAGAATGATAGATTAACTTCATTATTTCTTTCATTGGAAATCCTTTGTTGAAAATATCTTCAGAGTATTTTAACAATAATTGTAATAATAGTAGCACTAATAAACTAGCGAAACTAATGACAAAGTATTTCAAGAATTTTTTTGAGAATATTATTTTCATTTTTTTAGGGTTTTAACATAATGCAGCCTAACGTCTAGTATAAGAAACGTAAGTAATTTCGAAGCTCTTACCTATCAATTTGCAATGAGCCAAATATGTGTTTTGACACAAATTTATTGTTTTAAAACAAATAGTCAAACACAGATTTGGCGGAGCTGATTAAATGTACAAACGCTTTGTAAACCACTGAACCACTTATGTTTTTATATATTATTACCAGCTAGCATTTATCATTATTAATCTGTTAATCTATACTTAAATCCTATTGAAAAATTCAACCATCCAATCATCCACGAAGAATATCCTCCCATTGTCCCAAACTGATCAAAACTTGTTAATTCTGGATTTATCTTAATTGATGATGAAATCCTATCTGATATTATCTGTTTCAATTCATATTCTATTAGAAAACCAAATCCTATTCGATTGTTTTTATTATAATCATATGAGAAGGTACCTCCAGAAATGTTACCATTTTCTATTCTTGTATAACTACCATTAAGTTTAAAATAATTCAATCCTGAAGAAACTCCCAAAAATAAATTTGACTTTTCATTTTCAATCAAACAATACGAGTAAGTTAGGTTTATTGCTATTCTTCTATTGTGAGGATTATATTCTTTAATATATTTTGAAACTCCGTCTTCCGTTGAAGGATAAATATCATCATAATCAGTATTGTAAAAATATTGTCTAAATGAGATTCCAAATCTATTTTTATTAATGAACTGATTATACCCTAAATCATACCCCCAGCTATTTTTAAATTCTTTGGTCGTACTGCTCGAATACAATCCAGAAATGTCAATCTGCTGACCTGAAACTTTTATAGTAATCAATAAAAGTCCGATTATTATCAGAAGTGTATTTTTCATTGTCATAATTTTTTCGCTGTGTAGTTTATAGTTTTTGCTTGCTGGTAACGACAACGCTATGCGCCTGTTGGCATTCTTAAAACATTGTTAAAGTTTAAGGTTTGCACTAAAGCAAGACAAATATAAACTAACGTTTTCAATTCACCAAGCTAAATCTCCGATTTGACTTGGTGATGTTTTTGACTTGAACTACCTTTTGCATTCCCACAAACCGCCAAATGATTTTTAGCTAATGTTGTGTTTAGTTTTTTACCTTTATGTATTCGGAATAAGGTAATTTGTTTTCTAATTTTTCGATCATTGAGTTTTCTATACCTTCATGTCCTAACTTTTTTGCTTTATCAATGGATTCCCATGCTTTCTTATAGTCACCAAGTTGAAATTTTATTACAGCTCGTTGATAATGACCATAGCTATACTTTGGTGATAATTTTATAGCCAGGCTGCATAATGAGTCTGCTTTTAAGATCATTTTTTTATTATCAGGATATCCGATATTGTAATAATAGTAACTATACATTGAATAGTTTCTTCCATCTTTTGGGTTAAGTTCAATTAGTTTTTCAACACAATTAATTCCATTAATTTCATCTTGATTATTAAAGCTTTCTATGGCAACATCCCATAACTCATCATAGTAATTTGAATTATAAGAGTTGATTGTAAATAACCACATATTATCTTTTGCTTCTTCGAATGAACCATATGCTCTAATGTAAATTAGTGCTCTATCTTTTTCGTTAAGTTCATTAATCCAGTAATTATACAAATTTGTTTGTATAGGGAACCAATATTTTTTGCTACCTGTTTTAACAAGGACTTCGTATTTGAATAGGTCTCGTACATTTTTGTGAAGATTCAAAGTTTTTAGAGCCATTCCTAAATACTCAATTTTTTCATCTGAAATTTCTCTTTTTTCTCCAGTGTATTCTACTAATAGCATGTAACCATAAGTTGAGGCATAGAAATTAACATTAGGTTTAGTGTTTATTAATAAATTGATATTTTCATAATATTGTACAACTTGAGAGAAATCAACCAAAGTATTTGCTTTATTGTTATGGATGTTTGATTTGTCTTCTGAAAAAGAGGATAATAAAAAGATGAGTGCAAGAAAAATACACGTGTGCTTTAAGGATGTTTTTTTCATTATTAATGTTTTGTTTAGTTGTATATATAATATTCATTTTTTACAGAGATGACTCTTTTAGCAACTTAAAATTAAACACAACGATAACAATAAGAAGCGTTTGGCGTCAGCAAAAAGCCGAGGTTTGAAAGTCGCAGTAGGCAAGCCAAGTGTTGAGCCATCGAATCAAAGTTGCAAGCAAATCTCCGATTTGGCTTGCCGATGTTTTTGACTTGAATTACCTTTTGCATTCCTACAAACCGCCAAATGATTTTTAACTGATGTTGGCATGCATTAATTATTTGTTTGGTAATTCGTTTCTAATTGTTTTCTGACATCTTCATAAATCTCATCAATCTGGTTTATTCGTCTAATTTTATTGTCCATTAATTTGATGTCAATAAATTTGTTCCCCATCCTTTGCTTAAATACAATCGATTTAATATCTGTTTTTAATATTTCGCTTTTAGATGTTCTTAAAAGGACTAAAGCAATTATTACTGAATTAACAATTCCAATTCCCATACCAGTCCAAAGAAGAAATTGATCTCCTGTTTTGGAAAATCTTATTATAGATGTAATTCCCAAAATAATCCAACAAATTGAGCTAATTATGACATATTGAATTAATCTTTTCTCTTTGTCTTTAATTACGATTTTTTCATCTGTAATTGAAATCTCACTTTTATTTGTTTTGAAAGTCAGTTTGTCCATTATTACATTTTATCTTATCGTTTTATTATTTCAAGGCAGTCTTTTGTTCTTCTCTGTTCGATACAAACTGGCTTAGAATAAGTAGAATCATTGCAATTAACCCAAGATAACTCGCATTATTGCTTGACCAACTTAAATCGCTATAATTTACCGTAAATAATTGACCAATCAACAATATGATTGCGAATCCAGTTATTATAATTCTTGATTTACTCATAGGTTTCTTTTTTAATGTTAATATTTAGAGTTTATTTTTATGCATGCCAACTTAATATATGTGCACTGGTGCACTTATTTTCCATTTATGCGCCATGCTGTTTAGTTTTAAGGCACCAAATGTACCAAACAAAATAAAATAAACAGTGGGTATTTATACTGAAAGGTTAAACAAATGCATTATGTTATTTAGCTGGTTTTAA
>Ga0193962_1001315_pt1 | contig 11607 bp, 21 predicted proteins | sample FB_5_MG_FD_140335 | JGI IMG/M metagenome (GOLD analysis project Ga0193962, IMG submission 140335) | Microbial mat bacterial communities from the Broadkill River, Lewes, Delaware, United States - FB_5_MG | ecosystem: Environmental > Aquatic > Freshwater > River > Microbial mats | place: USA...
TCAAAAAAGTATTAAAAATAATAAGTTGAAATATATTAATGATTTAGCTAAAGAAACAAACACAAATATAGATACAGTGAATAAAGCAATTAGATTGTTAGATTATAGTTTAGAAGAATTTGCCGGAGTATCTTTTCAAGAGTATATAAATGAACATTATATGTGCCCAGCAAATATAAAGTATGATGAATACATGTTCAATCGTGAAGTTGATTTTCTTAAAGATTATATAATGATTATTAAATAAAAGGAACAAAATGAAAAAGCAAGATGAAATAGATTTCTATATGCATTTATCATCACCTTCTTTAAATATAGCTGATAAACATCAAGATTTATTATTAAAATTATATAATTATAAAATGCCTTTAAAAAGAAAATTATATATATTAGAAAAATGGACCAATACTAATATTTGGGAGTATGGTGTTTCTCCTTTATCAGGTTGGTTTTTAAAAGATAGTGATATAAAATTTAATAATATTAAATATAAGGAACAAAATGAAAATAAAAACAATAAATAGTATCTTAACTAAAAAATTCAACGAATTTTTAGAAACAATAGATGATGAAGAAGTAAGAAGATTAGTAAAAGATAATACAGTTATCACAGGTGGATGTATAGCATCGATGCTATTAAAAGAAAAAATTAATGATTTCGATTTATACTTTACAGATATTTTAACTACATATAAAGTTGCTAAATATTACTTATATAAAATGTGTGGTGAAGAAACAGAAGATTGTCAAGTACAAATTTGTACTAAAAGAGATAATCATCAATGGATGGATATTAGAAAAGATGATAATGGAATTCCATTATCAGTACAACCTAATATTGAAAAGATATTATGTACATATAAACCTACAAGTGGTGAAGATATTAAATACAGAGTAAGAGTGTATATTAGAAGTAGAGGTGCTTTAGGTGAACAAGAACCTGATATTGAACCAGACCAATATGACCCATTAGAAAATGAAGAATCAAAAACTATTGCAGAAGCTATGGATGATTTAGAAGATGCTGTAAATGAAAATGGTAAATATAATCCTACTTTTATTACAGATAATGCTATTACTTTATCTAATAGAATACAACTAGTATTAAGATTTTATGGTAAAGCTAATATTATTCATGAAAATTATGACTATGTACATGTTACTAATTATTGGGAATCAAAAACAGGGAAAGTAGTTACTAATAATAAAGCATTAGAAGCAATTCTAGCTAAAGAATTAGTGTATACAGGAAGTAGATACCCTTTAGCAAGTATATTTAGAATTAGGAAGTTTATTCAAAGAGGATGGACAATTAATGTAGGACAAATTCTTAAAGCTGTAATGCAATTAACTGATATGGATTTAGATAATCCTCATATTTTTGCTGAACAAGTGATGGGAGTAGATGTACATTATATGGCTCAACTTGTTAAAGCTATTCAAGCTAAGAAAGAAGAAGAGCCTGATTTAGATGTTAAATCTTATGCTATGAATATAATTGAAAAGATATTTGGATAGAATACCTATTTAAACCTTAATAAACCTACCTAATACTTAAAGTTATTGAAAAGTAATACTAAGTATTAGATAGATAATAAAATGACTGTAAATAGCTTATATAGAAAGGAAACAGAAAATGGGAATGTATACAGAAATTATATTAGATGTTAAATTATCAAAATATATAGATGATAATTTATTAAATTGGTTATCAATACAAACTATAGATATTGATAAATATGAAGATGACGAATATTATGAAAAGATAAAATGTTTTTGTCCTAAACACCTTAAAGGCACAAGAGTAGAAAGTATTAATTGGGTTGATAATAAAAATCATATGACTATAGAATCTGAATATTATATTTTACATTTAGAATTTGAAATTAAGAATTATAACAATGAATTACAGACATTGGTAGAAACATTAAAACCTTATATAATTAATACTGGCATAATAGGTACATTATTACATGAAGAGTATACTTTTCCTGGTAATATCATATTAGATAATAATAATTTAACATTTGATATAGGAAATTATTAATGATAAAATTAAAGAATAAGAAAATGTATGGTTTATCATATTATGATAAAGAAGTTTTGTTTTTGTGGAGATATAGATATTTTTCTATATATCTAATTGATAAAAAGAAAAGAAAGAAATTAAACAAGATATTTGGATTTACTAGACCATCAATTAATCAATGTATATATTCATTAAATCCAAATAGAAACAGATTAAAAAACTTTTTTGGTTTAAGTATTAATAGATAGAGGAACGATAATTATGAAAACATTAGAATATTTAAAATTGCTAAAAACAAATCCTGTATTTGTTCAAAATGAAATTATGTTAGATGAAGCCATTAAAGAGCTCGAAGAATTGCTATCTATCAAAAAGTCAAATGTATATAAGATTAAATTAATTAGTGAAGAATATAAAACACAGATTGAAAAGAAGATATATGAAAATAAAAAATCTTTTTTGAAATATGGTAAAGAATATTTTAATAGAAAGCATGGTACAGACTATAATTCTAAAAGAATGTTAGCATACATTAAATGTTATATTATGAGTGAAGAAGAATGGATTGAAATTAATATACCTGATAGTTTCTTTAAGTAAATATTAAGTTCACTAATAGTATACTTCTTTTATAAATTAAATAAGGAAAATAAAATGGAAAAAACAATATTAATTGGAGATACACACTTTGATGTTAATTCTTCATCAGAAGAAGTTTTTAATCAACAAATTAAGTTCTTTAATGAACAAGTATTTCCATATATGAAACAGAATAATATTAAGAATATTATTCAACTCGGAGATATTACTGATAATCGTACAAAACTTTCACTATATATACAACATAGATTAAAGGAAGAGTTTTTTGATATTATAGAACAAAATGGCTATATTATTCAACATCTTTTAGGTAATCATGATATTTTTTACAAGAATAAATTGGATATCTATTCAATGGAAGTTTTTAAAAAAGCATATTCTAATAATATAATTATATATGATACACCCACTATATCAAAGATTGGTAATAATAATGTATTGTTTGTGCCTTGGTTAGCCAATGATGAAATTAAAAAAGATATGATTGATAAAATAGTAAAATATGAACCTAAAGCAATCTTTGGTCATTTTGAACTTCAAGATTTTTATGTTAGTAAGACATTTAAAGCTACAAATGGTTTAGATAAGAATGTTTTTAAAGGAATACAAGTATATACAGGTCATTATCATTCAATTCAAAATGAAAATAATATCTATTATATTGGCACTCCTTATCAAGAAAATTGGACATCTTATGGAGATAAAAGAGGATTTTATGTATTAGATAATGACACACTAGATGTAGAATTTATTGAAAATGTAGTTTCGTGTAAACATCTTAAAGTATACATAGATAGTGAAGATAAAACTATTGAAATATCAGATGGAATTATTAGTAATAAATATGATATTAATGCTAAATTAGATTTAAGTGAATTAAATAACAATAAAGTTAAATTAATTATTGATAAAGATAATGCATTTAATAAAAAGATAATTGAGAAAATCAAGCCTTTAGTGTTATCATTTAAAGTAGATATTTTAGAAACTCAAGAAGTGATAGAGAGTGAAGTTAAAGAATTTAAAGAGTATAATATAGGACATAGTATAGGTGAGAGGCTAGATACTTCTTATCAACAAAGTGTATTTGATGATATTATGAAAAAATCTCTAGTAGATATGAAAGAATAGAATATATATATAATATTGAGTTTTATTATATATGGAGTATTGTATGTATATTGTTGCATATAATATTAGGTTCATCATCTGTATATTTTTATAAACAACCTGTAGAAATATATAAAGATTATAAAAAATCATATTTAGAAGTGAATTAAGATTTGTTTGGAATATTATATATTTTATAATAAAAATAATTACTTTTGAATTATTTAGATTAATATTGATATTACCGATTTTGCCATTTATATTTATTGGTTTAATATTGTATGATAAAAGAGTGAGTATATGTAAAATATTTTTTAAGAATGGATGTAGGTGATATTATGAAAAATCTTTAGTAAAGAGAAATAAATCTCTTTACTATTAAGCTGGTTGACTATCGTCAATAGTAAATATTACATCAAAAGTTTGAATAGTATCCATAGCAGTTTGGTCAAATGAAATATCAGGTAATACACTTACCCAAACTCCTGTAGCTTTCCACGTATATATAACATTATTTTGAATATCTAATTGTTCAAAAATAGCTTCTGATTTATAGTCATTAGTTGTATCTGGCAATTTATACCAATTACTAAATGTAGTATAAATTACTTGTGCATCTTTAGGAACTTGCATTGTTACTGGGAATGTTTCAGTTGATACTTTATCACCAGCAATTCTACCAGTTAAACCTAATCTGTTAATAGTAATAGTTCCTCTAGTACCTCCTGGCACTGTAGTAGAATTACATAATATTTTTAATTTATTAGCATCACCACCAATACCTGTAGGTAATGATAAAGTTAATCTAAATCTATTTTGTCTAGCACCACCTTGAAGTTCATTGTCTAATTCTTGTAAACTCATTTAATTTTCCTTATTTTTAAATATTTATTTATTTTAGTTTAAAATTTTCTAATTTTGTTTTACCTTTATCATCTTTAGGTGGATTTATTTTGCTTTCAAGTTGTCTATTTGTAATATGTTTATTTTGAATTTCTACTACCATTTTTAACTGCTTATTCTGTTCTGAAATAACTGAAATTAAATTTCCTATTGTCATTGGGTTTTCTGGTTGCAACATTAAATTTCTTTGTAGTAGATTAGTCAATTTTTCAACTCTATTAATATTTTTTTGAAGAACTTTTTTAACTAATTTATAATCATCGTTAATTACTTCTTTATCTGTCATATTATCTTGATTATTAAACTCAATACCTTCAAGAGCCTCAAAGTCATCTTCTGCTTGTTTTTTTAATATTTGTATCTCTTCTTGTGATAAAGGTTCTTCATCGATAGTCTCTAATAAATTATTCAAATCTTTCATATTAAATCCTTTTTAAGTATTTATTTAATTTTTAATTAAGTTTAAATAAGTATAATTAGAGTATATTAAAACAAAAGGAGATATAAATGAAACTAAAAATGATTAAAGGTAAAATTGTAAATGTGGATAATAACAAAAACTCAATTTATCTTACTAAGAAATATAAAAGATTTCTTGAATTATGTTCGATGTCAGTAAAAATAGAAGATATTAAACCAGGATTTATATGTTATGATAATTTAATAAAGCATGAAATAACATCTATACCTTATTACACTGTTAGTAATAATTTTTTGATTGTAGATTGTAAAACTATTTATGAAAGTGGATTTACATTTATGAATGATTACATTTCATTATCTGATACAAATATAATAGGTGGTGGTTATAATTTATATAGGTTGTTTGAATCAAAGTGTTATTCTATAGAATACAATAAAATTAGAAAAAGTTATGAATATTATAATAATTCACTTTATGATTATTCTGTGTTACAATATAAAATAGAACCTATATCAGGAGATGTTTTAGATGAAAACAAATATAAATTTGAAACAAGACCAATAACAAAATTTTTATAAAAAGGAATATATAAATGAGTAATTTATTAGATAAACTAAAAGAAAACAATTTAGCAACGCAAATTAGTACAACTAATCCTAGATTCACTGTTTGGAATAATATTGTTATGAAAATTCAACTATTACATACTGTGAGTGAAGATAAGGCTGTTTTATATGTTACTGAAAGTAGAGGAATAAATCCTTATTGTTATAGAACATCTTTAATAGAAAGTATCTCTTATAAAGATGATATAATTACAGTAAAAACTAGAAATAGTGTTTATAAGTTTATGACTAAAGATTCGCTGAAATTAAGTCCTACAGAATTAAAATTTAATTCTTATATAGAAGGATATGATAATTAAGATAAATTTAAGGAATTATATAGTAATATTACTTAAATAAAATATAAAGGAAAATAAAATGGCTACTGAAATATTAGCTAAAGGTATAAGTGATATATCTCCTAGATTGGGTGGATATATTTCTATAGAAGTTGAAGAATTAGATTTAGGATTTATCAAAGATATTAAACCTAGAGATATTTTAATGAATATAGATAATACATTTGATTTACTAAGTGAAATGGATGAAGATGATATTCTTGATTTTATTATATCAAGAAATATAAATGTAGAAAGATTAAAATAAATTAATTAAATAAAAAGGATATATTATGGGATTAGATGTAACAGCATATAAAAATATAAAAATAGTTGAAGATGAAGAGCCTGAATATTATTTTAGTAATACAGGTTTTCCTCAATCAAATATGAAATATTTAGAAAATAGAGAAATTCAAATAGAGTTTGATGAAGATTTTCATTTTAGAGCAGGTAGTTATAGTGGATATAACCAATTTAGAAATGAATTATGTAAAATAGCTAACAATATTACAGCTAAAGAGTTATGGGATTTAGATAATGAAAGTTTTAAATTATTCTATTGGTTGATTAATTTTACTGACTGTGATGGGTATATAGGAGCTTCATATTGTAAAATATTATATGATGAATTTGTAAAATATGAAGATGAAGTAAAATCTAATTTACAAGAGTATTATCATATAATATATGATAATTTTAAAGAAGCTTTTAGGATAGGTAGTGTTAATGGATTAGTTTCATTTCACTAATAAATATTAAATAAAAAGGATATAAATGAATAAAAAGTTATTTTTAGAGATGTTAAAACTACAAGATAGTTTTAATGAAAAAACAACAGTTGGATGGAAAGGTGAATCTTTAGATTATGGTACTGCAATTTTATGTGAAGCTGCAGAATGCTCTGAATCTATAAATTTTAAGTGGTGGAAAGATGGTGAAGATAAATGGAATAATGTAGAAGTTGAGACAATTGATTTACATCATTTCATTATGAGTATATCATTAGAAAAATATAGTGCAGAATTTTTAGCTGAAGTATATAATATGATATATGAAAATAGAGATGAAAATGAATTAGAAGTTGGAGAATTTCATACAGTAGTTAAACTATTATCTAAAAGGGCATTAGATTATGATTTTGACAGAACAGAGGAAAATATGTGTTTAATGATAGATACATTCTTTGATTTATTATTTAACTTTACATCAATTGAAGATATTAATGAATTACATACAGTGTATATTACTAAAAATTGTCTAAATAAATTTAGACAAGATTATGGTTATAAAACAGGTAGATATATTAAAATATGGAACGGTGAAGAAGACAATGTTGTTGCTTGGCGTTTAGCTACAGCATTAGATAATGAAAACAAATTCAATACATTATATAAAGAATTACAAAAATATTACATTAATAATGTACATAAAGGAAGTAAAGTAGATGAAAAGAATTAAATTTTAATCTTCCTTTAAGCTATACTAGTATATAATTACTATATAAAATAAAAAAGGAAGTTTAAATGAAACATCTAATACTACTAATAATATTAATAACTAGCTCTTTTGGTATATCTAAGGATATACAACAAGTAAATGATAATATCAATAAAATATTGTATGTATTAGATGTTAAAGATGAATGGAAATTACCTAAAGATTTCTATAAAAATGGTGGTGATTGTGAAGATTTTGCTATTGCTAAATTTTTAAAATTAGAAAAAAGATATAATGTTAAAATGGCATATGTTAATATTAAAAGACTTAATAAAGTTGAAAGTCATATGGTATTAATATTGGACAATTATATATTAGATAATTTAACTAATAAAATATTAAAAATCACTGATAGAAAAGATTTAACTATTAAATATACTTTTGATAGAAACAATTTATATATTAATGGTAAATCTTATAAAAACAATTTAAGTAAATGGAATAATTTGCTTAATAAAATAAAAGGATAAATTAATGAGTAAAGAAAACAAATTAGATATTGGAACTCCTGAAGCAAGGGAATTGATTAAAAGATATGCTGAATCTGCACAAAAATTAGATAATCAAATTAAACAATTACAAAATGAGAAAACGGATACATTTAAGAGAGCAAAAGAAGATGGATTGAGTTCATCTATTTTAAGAAAAGTAATTTCTGAAATTAGAAAAGAACAAGAAAAGTCACCTGATGTAGTTTTTGAAGAAGATGTATATTTTGAAATTTTGAACAATGCTGGAATTGTTCAATCGTTAAAGTAATATTATGTTAGAAATTAGTGTGATATTTACTTTACTTATTTTATTTCAAGTAAAACATTTTATTTGTGACTATCCATTACAAACAGATTATATGCTTGGTAAGATGAAACCAACTGGAGAAGATTGGTATAGACCACTTGCTTTACATGCAGGAGTACATGCTTTCTTCACATTTTTAATTATATTATTTATACATCCGAGTAATTATTGGTTATATCTAATACCTTTGTTAGATTTTGTTATACACTTTATGGTTGATAGGATTAAAGCATCACCAAATTTATGTGGTAGATGGAATCCAGCTCAACCATACTTTTGGTGGGCATTAGGAGCAGACCAAATGATACATCATTTAACACATTATATATTTATATATGTAATTGTTCAATCGTTAAAGTAATATTATGAAAACAATAAAATAAAAAGGAAATAAATGTTAAATAGAGAAAAGATATATAAAATACTTAACGAATATTCTGATGAATATGTTAATGATTTAGTAAATGATGAAGACAGACTTAATGGTATGACATATAGACTAGCTAATAGTGCAGAAAAGGGGTGATATAGATAGTATGTTAAGATTGTCAATATTGGTTAGTTTGTTAGAAGATAATAAACTAATTGTAAATAAATAATTTAAACTAAAAGGATATAAATGATTATAACATTAGAAACACCTATGAAAGGTATTAATTTACCAGGAATTGGAATTAGGACATTTAAGAATTTAGAGGTTGTGGATGAGAATTCAGAAGTTGGTAAGATTTTACTTGAATCGTTTCCACAATATTGTAATACTAAGAAGGTAGTTCAAAATGAACCTATTAAAGAAGAATTAGAGGAGCCTGTTCTAGAAAAAGTGGAAGAGGAAAAACAAGTACCTGAATTACTATTAGAAACACCTATTCAAGACGCTGATGTAACTACAGAAGAACCTGTAGAAAAATCTATCAAAAAAACAAGAACTACTAGAGCTACTAAAACTAATAAATTAGATAAATAACTAGGAAATTTCCTAGTTAATTTCAAAAGGAGACAAAATTGAAATATAAAGATTTATCTAATGTAGATAAAAGAAGTATTATAGAGTATTATAATTTTGATAGTTTAACTAAAACTGAGACTGTAAGGGATATAGCAGATGATTATGATATTAGTACCAGGACTGTATATGAATGGATTGATAAAATTCAATTAGAGAATATTACAGAAAAACCAATCAACAATGAACAAGAAATTAGTATTGTGAGTGAAGAAAGTAAAAAGATTTACAAACTTGAAGAAGAAAATAAATCTCTTAAAAAAGCTTTAAATGAAGCTAAGAATCATGTGATAGATTCAGATGATATTAAGAATATTATATATGAAATTAATAATATTGGTTATCACAATGATTCATTAATACCTGAATGGATTGAAAAATCTTCTTCGAGTAATGAAATTGTGCCTGTATTTTGTTTATCTGATATACATATTGGCTCAGTTATAGATGCAAGTAATGTTAACTACACAAACGAATATAATATTGATATAGCTAAAGAGAGAATTTTTCAATTAGTAGATGACTTTATAGATATGTATAAAAATAAACTATCAAATTATGAGTATAGAGGATGTGTATGTATCTTTGGTGGCGATATGATAGAAAATGCAATGCATGGCACAGAAGAAGTAAATGACCTAACTGTAGTTAATCAGGTTATAGAAACAACATCAATTTTGATAGAAGTGGTTAAAAGACTAACCAATGCTTTTAGTAATATATTTATACCTAGTGTGTCAGGTAATCATGGTAGGTTAATAGCTGATAAATATGTTAAGAATAATAATAGACTTGACCATTCATTAGAAAAGATAGTATACCACTATGTAGGATTACATTTTAAAGATAATGAGAATGTGAATTTACATACTTCAGCTAGTGATATTATACACTTTGGTGTTAATGGTTTAAAATTTAGACTTGAGCATGGGGACAATATTAAGTTCACAGGACAAGCTATAAGTGGGCCATTAAATAGTTGGGAAAGAGCAAGACTAAAAAGAGTAGGTACAGATTCTGCCACTGGAAATCATTTTGATATTTTAATTTTTGGTCACTTTCATCAACATTTAATATCTAATAAAATTATCGCTATGGATAGTACTAAAGGTTATGATACATATGTTATGAGTATGGCATTACCTTATGCTCTGCCAGGAGCTACTACATTTGCGGTTAATAGCAGAGGAGAAGTAATCTTTGGCACTAATTTAAAATGTAGAATAAAAACTAAAACTAAAAGACCTGATAAATCAATAGAACTTTTTTAAAATAGAGGATTACAATCCTCTATTTCTTACAACATTTAATCTTACTTTAAGTATAAGTATATTATAATTCTTTATAAACAAAAATAAAGGATATAATATGAAACACTTAAGACACAAAAAATCTTTTGAAGCTTCAAGATGTGGTACAAAATATAATAGATTGAGAAACAATACTAACACATTTGAAATATATAACTTAAATGATTTTGTGAAACAATATGCTCTTTTACCAGAACACTGTTGTACTAAATGTATGGCACTAGTTGAAGGCATATTAAAAGACCAAAATTTACCAAAATTAAATGACTATGTGGCACAATATAGAATTAAAAAAGGAATTAAGTAGTAATAGCTACTTAATAATTTAAATCAAGGAGAATAAAATGAAAGATGTAATTAGTAAAGAAGTACTTGGTGAAGTCTTAGCTGTTAAAAGTAGGTTCAAGTCTGATATTTTGAATATTAAAATCGATGGTAATTTTCTTTTTTATAAACTAGATAGAAAAGTAAATCCTACTAAGAGAATCAACATTGACGAATTAGCACGTAAGTGTAGAGAAGTAATGTGGTACAAATATGGATTTGAATATTATCCAATTAGAATAAAAAATGAAAAGAATTACGGAAAATTTGCAGTTAGAGTTTTACATAAGCATAGTTCTAATAAAGATAGAGAAGCTTTTTATTATTTTGATAATAAAATATTTAGTACAGAGGTTGAAATTTCTTTTACAGTTTATCAATGGATTATAGATAATATATGAATTTTATATCGAATATTCAAGGAGAATAAAATGAAAAAGCAAGATGTAATTAGGCTACTAACTGAACAAGTACTAGGAGAAGAATATTATTGTACTAGAACAGATGTAAGATGTATGTTTGTAGATTTAATAGATAATCTATGTCATGATTTAACAGAATCACAGGCTAAAAGATTTACCCTCACAGAGAATGAATTAAGTAAGATTATGAAACTACAATTGAAGGATATAAAATGAAAGATGTAATATTATAAAGAGA
>Ga0193962_1001316_pt1 | contig 11606 bp, 12 predicted proteins | sample FB_5_MG_FD_140335 | JGI IMG/M metagenome (GOLD analysis project Ga0193962, IMG submission 140335) | Microbial mat bacterial communities from the Broadkill River, Lewes, Delaware, United States - FB_5_MG | ecosystem: Environmental > Aquatic > Freshwater > River > Microbial mats | place: USA...
AGCTTCTTCCTGACGTGCCAGTGCCTGCGCTTCTGCTTCAGCTCTCTCTTCACGTCGCTCAGCTTTACGCTTATTACGCTCTATCTGCTGTTCCATGAACTGCTTAAGTTCTGTTTCACCCCAAGCTTTAGCTTCATCTTCAGTGGCAAAGCCATCTTGACGTTTAGACACAACAACTTTACGTGCACTTGCCTGTCGTAAAATCTTTACAGACCAGGTTTCTCCCGCTGCAAACACTTCGTAGTCGTACTTCTTACCCTTTGCCATTCATTTTTCCTGAAGATAGAGATGATTCGTAAGCAGTTAATTCTACCATGCTTCGCTCTCAGTTATATCAACTTTCTTTCTCGATAAGCGCTACGCTATCCTTTCGGCGTCTAGCCTCATTCCTTATGAAAGTTTAGAATAGCCCTGTTACTCATTTGCCGTGTAAGAGAGATCATGAAATCCGTTGACGTAGATACACCTAAGACAACCGAATCAGAAACAAATCAAACTAAAAATGGCTTTTTGGCACTCGTTTCGAAACTCTGTTTTGATGAAGAGCTTCCGATTCGCTTTATGTACAAAACGGTACCGGAGCATCTCAATGATACTGGCTGGAGGATGTTTACTGGCTATGAGACCGAAGAGTTCTTAGAAGATGAACTGTCTAACCTTGTGCCTATTCCTGTGGTAAAAATGTGTAGTTTAGATCCGTCACTGGAAGAGCTTGTTACTTATAATGCCGGGACGGTATGGGAGCGTGCTCCAGGTACTGAAGGCTGGGAACGTGTCCATGACTACCGCATCCCCTCTGCCAAGGTAAATGTAGAAATTACCAACGACGTTGATCGCTTCAACATCAATCCAGAAGAAGATTAATAAATCTTAAGCACTTGAAATCTCATCAAGCGACATTATCTAAGTAGTAAGCAAACGCTCAAAAGAGGTTTGCTGTCATGACTTGCTCATAGGGAGAAGTCATTTTTTATAGATATATTGCTTGATGAGGATATACAGATGCGTGAATTCGATTTAACCCCTTTATACCGTTCTGCCATTGGCTTCGATCGCCTTGCTAACATGATTGATAATGCCAAGAGCGCCGATAACCAACCATCATTTCCACCCTACAACATCGAACTTACGGGTGAGAACCAATACCGCATAACCATGGCGGTCGCTGGTTTCGAAAATGATGAACTCGATATCCAAAGCGAAAGCGGCTCATTGACCATTACTGGCCAAAAGAAAGCCCAACCGCAAGAAACACATTATCTTTATCAAGGTATTGCTGCGCGAAACTTTGAACGTCGTTTTCAATTAGCTGATCACGTTAAAGTGATTAAAGCCTCTATGGAAAATGGATTACTACACGTTGATCTTATTCATGAGATACCTGAAGCGATGAAACCAAGAAAGATCCAGATTGATGCTTAAGATGAAGACCGCGCTATAGTAAATTGGGCTATGCGTTAAGAAAAGAGAAAGGGGATCTAGCATCCCCTTTTTTAATGATTGATAAGCTTACTGATCCATTTGCTGTAGCGCAGCCTCATAAACTTGCCTTATCTCATCACTAAAGGCACAGAAAATAACCTGCTTAATTTTTGGTTTATCGGCCAGTTCAGCGATCACCGTCTCTACGGCTATCGCCGCCGCTTCTTTGAGCGGGTAACCATATACCCCACAACTGATGGCAGGAAATGCCAAACTCATTATTTGATGATCGTTAGCAATTTGCAGACAGCGCTTATAACAACTGACAAGTGCTTCAGCTTCGCCCTCATCACCGCCGTACCAGATAGGGCCAACCGTATGTATCACATAGTCAGCATCAAGGTTATACCCCTGCGTTAGCTTTGCCTCGCCGGTAGGACAACCACCTAGCAAGCGGCACTCCTCTAACAATTGAGCGCCCGCTTGATGGTGGATCGCACCATCAACACCCCCGCCTCCAAGCAAGCTATTATTGGCGGCATTAACGATCGCATCAACTTTTAACGCCGTTATATCACCTTGCTGTAAGGTAATTTTATCCATAATGGCCATCAAGTATTAGTCTCAGATCTGATATGAACAGCAAGCCATATCGTGGGCTCTTGAAGGTCGGTCCATTCAACTCGATGTTTCTGATGGGCAGGCAAAAAGATGCTATCCCCCTTATTTAAGGTAATTACGTCCTCTTCGCCGAAAAAAAGTAAACCCGCTTTACCTTCGATAACAATCACCCATTCATCCCAGGTTTGATCGTACCATTCGCCCTCAGGTGTTGACTGCCCATGAGAGATAATACGCTCAATTGTTACATTATCTTTAGATAGCAACGTGTCGAACTTTTCTTTATCTATTCCAGAGCCTGAAAGATCGAATAAGTTCATGTTGCTGCTACTCTCGCCACTTTGAATGTCGTTTCTCTACTATTGGAACCTATCACGATAGAGGAAACAACTTTCTGGCTTTGGATAATTAATGGTATAGCAGGTTTCCATTATCTTTATAGACACCCTTTATTAAATCCAGATGACAAGCGTGTCTTCGAGACATAAAAAAGCCCGCGGCTTAGCACTTAGACTTAGCTCCGCGGGCTACTTATCAATGGAGCCTAATTTACCGTAGCGTAAATCGTGATAACGTGTGCTCTAAATGAGAAGCGGATGAAGACATCTCTTCAGCCAAACTTGAGGTGTTTCGTGCAGCGCCCTCAGACGTGTCAGCAACCTCTGAGATGGCTGCTAAGCTTTCATGCAGGTGATTAACCAAACTGCTTTGCTCTTCAGCAGCAGAGGCTATACCAGCATTCATTTGGTTCATTTCAGACAACTCATTATTGATTTCATGAAGCACATCACTCGCGCGAGCCATCTCTGATACGTTTTCAGTTACCGAACTACTCGTGCGCTCCATCATCGCCACCGCACGTTTAGCACAGTCTTGAAGCTTACTCAGAGTCTCTCTAATTTCACCGGTAGATTCTTGTGTACGTTGGGCTAAGGTTCTGACTTCATCAGCAACAACCGCAAACCCTCGACCTTGCTCACCAGCACGCGCCGCTTCAATCGCTGCGTTAAGTGCCAGTAGATTTGTTTGATCGGCAATTTCACTAATGACACTCGATACGGCGTGAATATTTTGGACATCTTGATCCAATTCACTAATAACGGCACTGGTGGCTGTCACCTCGTTAGAAAGCTCATTAAAAGACTCGGTCGTTCTCTGAACAACCGCAAGCCCCTCAGACGCCATATTTTCAACACTTTGTGCTGTCGAAGATGCCATATTGGTATTCTGCGCTATATCCGCCGCACTCGCAGATAGATCACCTACGCCGTCAGCAATATGCGACGTTTCCTCTTTCTGACGAGCAACGCCATCACGCGTCTGGGATGACTCACTATTAAGACGCTTAGAATTATCGGCAACAAGATCCGTTGCTTGCTTCGTTTCGCGCACTAACTGCTCAAAACCATCGGCGACTTTATTCATCCCAACCGAGATAGCAGCCATTTCATCCTTACCACGATAGTCCAAACGCGCAGCAAGATCGCCATTCGCAAGCTTCTCCGATACCTCTTTAAAACCATCCATCGCCTCAATCGTCGAACGATAGAAACCCATGAACAGATAAAAGGCTAAGAAAACGGTGATCGTAATCACAGCAAGAATAAGATTCCGACTAAATACCTGTTTATCTAAGTACGCGACCTCTTTTGCATACAGTGCAGGGAGCATCGCCTTGTATAATCCGAGTACCTGCTTAATCGCCGCCGTACCTTCCGAAAAAACTTGATCTGAGCTTACCGAGATCGAATCAGGTTCCGTAACATTGGTTTTAATATAATTAAGGTAATTACGCACCCCATTCTCAGCTGCGCCAATCTCCTGTCGCATATCCGACAGCGAAGCCATCTCCTTACCCGAAGACAATCCTGGGTATACCTTTTCTAAACGACCAATCAGATTGCTCAAATAGATATAACTTTCTGGTGTAAAACTTCCCTTTGCAGCAACACCAGAAGCCTTGCCACGCAACTGCCCCGTCTCATCGATAATTTGTGGTAAAAATACCGCAACATTATCGATCATGAAGGTCGTCCCGGTATTAGGATCTAATTCGAGAGAGAATTCTCGTAAAATAACACGGTTGAAATTTCGAACCGCTGCGGCAAATTCATTATGCAGCTCGAAAATAGCAGCAGGTTCTTGACTGGTTAAACTGGATTTAATCGAGTTCCAGCGTTGGTCCAAATTAGCAATAATCGCTTTAGTATCTCGACTGACATCTTGAGTGCCTGATTTCAACGCTACCAGAGCTTGATCAACTTTTGCACGGCGATCCAGAACTTTACTTTCAACCGCACTATTACCATTTAACAGTGCATTGGTTAAACCGCGATGCTGCCCAATATTCACCACTAATGGTTCAGTCAGTTCTAGGATTTCGATCCCACGTAGTTCATCCTTGGTAAGATCAATACTCCGGCTAAGTTCCTGCCAATAGAGGACCACTGTAAGTACCAGAGGAATTAGAAAAAGAATACTGACAACACTGAATTTAGCTGGGTACTTCATGCTCCCCATCAGTTTTGATGCTGGACTAATCCACGATGCCATTTTCAAGTCTCCGTATATTTTTTGAATACTTATTCAGAATTAATCATATAGGGCAAGTCTAAGCGAAGAAGGTTCCTTTAGCTTTCTAATTTTCTGAAATAAAACCCCAGCTTCCTGATATTCTCGCTGCAGATGGTGCAACCACTGTTTTAAACGACCATGTACGTATTTAGCAGCGATATCTTGCTCAACCCTATTGAGATAAAGTTCCACTAACTTAAGCACACGATCCCAATTATAGGAAGAAAAAGTTTCGTTAAGTTGATGATGTTTAATTGCTTTTGCAAGATCCGGCCTAGCAATTAAGCCCCTACCAATCATCACATCAACGCAGCCACTTACTTCAATGCAACGCTGATAATCGTCCCAATTCCAGACCTCTCCGTTCGCGACAACGGGGATGTTAACCGCCTCACGTATTCGACCGATCCACTCCCAATGCGCAGGAGGCTTATACCCTTCCAGCTTGGTTCGAGCATGAACCGCTAGGCCACTAGCATTTGCATCAGCGATAGCCGCAGCATTTTCTAATGCTAACCCTTTATCCTTATTGCCCAAGCGCATTTTTGCGGTCACAGGCACTTCACTAGGTACCGCCAAACGAACCGCTTTGACGATCTCATGAATTAGCTCCGGTGTATCCAGGAGCACCGCGCCCCCTTTACTTTTATTCACCGTTTTAGCGGGGCAACCGAAGTTTAGATCTATACCCGGCGCGCCTAATTTTGCAGCTTTTCTAGCATTACCCGCCAAAACCGAAGGATCACTTCCCAACAGCTGTAAAACAACGGGAGTACCCGCAGGGGTTTTGCCACCATTCAATAGCTCAGGACATAAGCGCCTAAACACTTTCGCAGGTAACACTCGATCACTGACTCTGACAAACTCAGTCACACACTGATCAATACCTCCAACTTGTGTTAGAAGGTCTCGCATCGTGTAATCAACAACGCCTTCCATCGGCGCAAGTATTATTTTCAAAATAGATTAGCTACAGATAAGATTAAGAAGGGATACCATTATATGACAGCTTAGCCCTTCAAGGGATAGTTAGGTACTTAGATGCGTCTATTTCTCGCAATAAAAATACCCGATCAAATTCAGGATAAGATCTCGAATTTATATATTCCGGAAGAACAAGGGATACGTTGGACACCCGCACACCAATTGCACTTAACGCTAATTTTCATTGGTGACCAACCCCAAGAAAAAATAGATGAAATTAGCGAAACCATTGCCGAGATTGAGTTTAATACGATGCCTATCAATCTAAGCAAAACGGGTTTCTTTAAATCCGGTATCTATTGGATAGGTGTTGAAGAAACGAATGCCTTGATGAATCTACAAAAAAAGCTTTACCGTGCGATAGCAAACCTCGGAATCCATATAGAAAACCGTCGCTTTAAACCCCACATTACGATCGCACGCGATAAGGGCATCTCCGCCCCCTTAGCTCAGAGTATAGAGCGGAAAAGCTTAGGCTTCGCCGCATCATTCACGGCATCGAGTTTTGAGCTAATGAGCAGCTACTTAAAACCCAATGGCCCTGAGTATCAAACAGAAGTAGAGTTCATACCTTAGAAACCAAATCGACATAAAAAAACCCGCAAAAGCGGGTTTTTATCAATATTGAAAACTAAATAGCGGACAGACCTCTAAGCATATCTGCTTTGATATCTTCAATCGATTCAATACCAACAGATAATCGTACAAGGTTGTCTTTGATGCCTGCTTCAGCACGTGCTTCCGGCGTCATTCGTCCATGGGTAGTTGTACCTGGATGGGTGATAGTGGTTTTTACATCACCTAAATTTCCGGTAATAGAAACCATCGTCGTCGCATCAATAAAACGCCACGCAGCTTCTTTTCCACCTGCCACTTCAAATGACAAAACACCACCAAAGCCCGTTTGCTGCTGCTTTGCTAGTTCGTGCTGAGGATGGCTTTCTAAGCCAGAGTAGAACACTCGATCGATGCCTTCTTGCTGTTCCAACCAAGCGGCCATCTCCATCGCGTTCTTGCAATGCGCATCCATACGAATCTTTAATGTCTCAAGGCCTTTCAGGAATACCCATGCATTGAAAGGGCTCATGCATGCCCCTCCAGTACGAATAAAACCGAATACCTCTTCCATCTCTTTTTGAGCACCAACAACGACACCGCCTACACAACGCCCCTGACCATCCAGGTACTTAGTCGCTGAATGGATAATGATATCAGCACCTTGCTTTAGAGGTTGTTGCAATACAGGCGTGCAGAAACAATTATCAACAACGAGCAAAGCGTCATGCTTATGTGCAATAGCCGCTACCGCTTCAACATCGGTTAGTTCTGCTAAAGGATTGGAAGGTGTTTCCAAAAACAGCATCTTAGTATCAGCGGTGATCGCTTCTTCCCAGCTGTTAAGGTCAGTAGGATCGACAAACGTTGTTGTAATACCTGTACGTGAAAGGTACTTCTCGAATAACGAAACCGTTGAACCGAAAACGCTACGTGAACAAACTATATGATCACCTACCTGCATTAAGGATAAGCAGGTACTTAAGATAGCGGCCATGCCTGAAGAGGTGGCAATGGCGCGCTCTCCGCCTTCAAGCGCAGCAATTCTCTCTTCAAAGAACTGAACCGTTGGGTTGGTAAAACGCGAATATATATTACCCTCCTCCTCTCCACCGAATCGAGCAGCCGCTTCGCGTGCGCTCGAAAAGACGAAGCTAGAAGTTGGGTAGATAGGATCACTATGCTCACCTTCAAGGGAGCGATGTTGACCCGAACGTACTGCTAACGTAGCCAGGTCGTACCCATCCGGGTCAAACTGGATCCGCTCCGCACGCTCATAATCAGAAATAGACATTCGCTAAAAACCCCTTAATCAATTTTGCTGCATAGGTTTGAAGATTCATTACTGCCTGCATTTTTTTTATTCTTACCTTTCGCTGAATCATTTCGTGTAGCTTTTAATCGCTCTAGATAAGCTGCATCGACATCACCAGCAACGTATTTGCCATCGAAAACACAAGTATCAAATTCTGTGATTTCAGGATTACCTTCAGATACTGATTGTTTAAGATCATCAAGTTCCTGGTAAATCATCCAGTCACAACCAATCTCTTCACCCACTTCATCATCTGTACGACCATGCGCAATAAGCTCTTCAGCCGCAGGCATATCAATGCCGTAAACATTCGGGTACTTAACCGCTGGCGCCGCAGATGCGAAATATACTTTCTTCGCACCGACATCACGGGCCATCTGCACGATTTGACTCGATGTCGTTCCGCGAACAATAGAGTCATCAACCAGCATCACGACTTTATCTTTAAATTCCATACCAATTGGGTTGAGTTTGCGACGGACCGACTTCTTACGCTGGGTCTGTCCAGGCATAATGAATGTACGGCCAATATAGCGGTTTTTAATAAAACCTTCGCGGAAGTTAACCCCTAACTCTTTGGCCATCTCCATCGCCGATGTGCGGCTGGTATCAGGAATAGGAATAACCACATCAATATCGTGGTCTGGACGCTCACGCATTACTTTGTCGGCTAGCTTTTTACCCATACGCATACGCGAGATATGCACATTAACATCATCAATAATTGAATCAGGGCGCGCTAGATATACATACTCAAACAAACAAGGCGCTAGTTTTGTGTTATCTGCACATAACTGGGTAGATACGTTGCCTTCCATATCAATATAGATTGCTTCACCTGGCGCTATATCACGAACACGCTCAAAGCCTGAGATATCAAGTGCAACACTTTCCGAAGCAACCATGTATTCGGTGCCGCTTTCCGTTTCACGCTTTCCATAAGTAAGAGGACGAATTCCATGAGGATCACGGAAAGCCAACATACCGTAGCCCGTAATAAGTGAAACCGCTGCGTAACCGCCTTTACAACGTTCATGCACGCGACGAACCGCAGCGAACATATCTTCAGCTTGGGGCTTTAACTTACCTTGGCGTTGAAGCTCATGCGCAAGGACATTTAATAACACTTCTGAATCAGATGTCGTATTAATATGGCGAAGGTCAGCCCGGAACATCTGTTCTGCGACGTCATCAGCATTCGTCAAATTACCATTATGTGCTAACGCAATACCATAAGGAGAGTTAACGTAAAATGGCTGAGCTTCAGCTGAACTTGAGCTGCCCGCGGTAGGGTAACGAACATGGCCGATACCGATATTACCCGCCAAGCGCTTCATATGGCGGGTACGAAAAACTTCGTTTACCAAGCCATTGTCTTTACGCAGAAAGAACCGGTTCCCTTCGCAAGTCACCATGCCCGCTGCGTCTTGCCCACGATGTTGTAAAACAGTTAGGGCATCAAAAATAGTTTGGTTCACATTAGATTTGGCTACAATGCCAACAATCCCGCACATTAAAACTCACCTCAAAGTGCTAACGAAAAATTTAGCGTCCAGCATTCCAGATTAAGCGGCCGACATCGCCCGCCACATCTTTCGTCCATGCTTCCATTAAAACAAAATGCGGAATCAACTGTGATTCCTGAAACCAACGATCATGTATCGCTGGCGTCATTCCGATCAGTGCAACAATTACAACGATGATCAAACCACCGCGAGCTGCACCAAATCCTATTCCTAAGATCCGATCCGTAGCCGACAAGCCTGTCGCTTCGACTAACGCACCAATCAACTTATTAACTAAAACACCCACAACCAAAGCTGCAATGAAAAGAATAGCAAACGCTGCGGCTAAACGTACTGACGGTGTTTGGATAAAGGGTTCAAGCAATACAGAAAGAGACTGATAAAAAAGACGTGCAATAACAAATGCAGAGACCCAAGTGACCAGTGACAGCGCTTCACGAACAAAGCCGCGCTTCAAACTAAAAAGGCTTGAAATACCAATAATGCTCAATATTGTCCAATCAGCCCAATTCATAATCACTGTCCAACGAAATTTGCGCGCATTTTATCAGAGTTTTTCATACCACTAAACGTCATTATTACTGTGTTGTAAAACGAACAATAATTCCGTTTAACCCGAAATCAGTTTTAAGCTTTAATTTCAACGCTTCCAAACGAGTTCTCTGGAATTCAGGGCCAACATAAACCTTGACTAAATCACCCTGTTTACGAGTAAAAACCTTATGACCTTCCGATATTAACTGTTTACGTAAACTTTTAGCGTTCGCTTCATCTTTAAAACTGGCTAACTGTAATGTCCACGCAACGGGTACACCTTGCTGATCTAAAACAGGCTGATCATCATGAATCTCAATTTTGACATCGTTTTTCTTGACGATTTTCTCAATCGCTTTCTTCACCTTTTCAGGTGGCTTAGGTAGCTCGACTGGTTCCATCGGTTCGGCAGCAATTGAGGTATCTGGCAACGGTGTGCTTTTAGGCTGAATTCTTACTATCTCAGGCCGCTCAGGCGCTTCAGGGATTTCAGATGCAAGATGACGCTCTTTATAACCCGCACCGTCAAAGAAGATAGGGAATATAACGGCAGCTGAGGCTAAAATCACAGCCAGTCCAACCAGCCGATATTTTATTTTTTGCTGCATTTACGCATCCTTCCCTAAAACGACCAAAGCATCACTAACTGTGAAAAATGATCCTGCGATAATAACATTACCTGAACCGATGTCGTTATTTTTCAATTCAATTAACGCATCGCTTACCGAAGCAAATAGTGTGGGAGTACTTTCCTTATCCAGATAAGCGGCTAATGCTTCAGCCTTTTGCCCTCTAGGCACCGTCAAATCGACTAAATAAATTTGATCAACTACCTTTGAAAGAAGCTCGACTACTTGCTGACAATCTTTGTCAGCCAGCATCCCTAAGATCAACGTAGTATCCGATTCCATATGACTAATACGATCGGCCAGCAAACCTGCTGCTTCAGGATTGTGAGCTACATCCAGCCAATAGTTGATACCATCATGCTGAATATTTTGCATTCGTCCGGTTAAGGTCGCACACGAAATACCGTGATAAATGGCCTCATCAGTCACGGGAAGATTTATACACTGAACCGTTTGTAGAACAGTCACCGCATTTTCAAAGGGTAGTTGAGGCATTGGAATAGAGGAAAGTTCAACAGGCTTACCTTCTAATGAAAGCCCTTGCCAACACCAAGAAGCTCCTTCAATGGAATAGGTGAAATCATCTCCCTTTTTAAAAAGGTTGGCACCGATCTCGTTAGCATACTCCGCAACAGAATCCGGCGGATTCACATCGCCTGAAACAGCGGGCTTACCCGCGCGAAATACCCCTGATTTTTCGCGACCAATGACTTCGCGATCATCACCCAGCCAATCAACATGATCGATCGCCACAGTTGTCACTACAGATACATCTGCATCGATAATATTAACAGCGTCTAAGCGTCCACCTAGCCCTACTTCTAACAAAACGAGATCCGGTTTCAGCTGTGAAAAAATGACCAGTGCCGCCAACGTGCCAAATTCAAAATAGGTAAGCGGAATTTGCCCCCGCGCCTGATCAATTTGCTCAAACGCATCACAGAGCAGTTCATCGCTTGAATTCGAGCCATTAACTTTGACTCTTTCGTTGTAGTGTAGGAAATGAGGTGACGTAAAACAGCCAACCGAATAGCCCGCCTCGCGGTATATGCTATCAAGATAACTAACCGTTGAGCCTTTACCATTGGTGCCCGCGATGGTAACTACTTTTGAATCAGACAGGTCAATTGCTAGCAAATCAGCAACTTTACTGACGCGCTCTAATCCAAGCTCTATCTCAGAAGGATGACATTGCTCCATCCAAGACAGCCATTCCGAAAGGTTTAGTTTTTTTGCTGTCGGTCGCATAGCCACTATTTATAAACCAAAAAGGCCGGCGTTTTCACGTCGGCCAATACTATTAATTAACAGATTTACTCTGCTTCAGGTGCAGGTGGAATATCTGATTCAGAGACCACCTCTCCCTCAACAGTCTCTAGGACAGGGATCGGGCTTGCATGAACAAACTTACGCAAGATACGAGATAAACGCGTGCGCATTTCACCA
>Ga0193962_1001321_pt1 | contig 11592 bp, 17 predicted proteins | sample FB_5_MG_FD_140335 | JGI IMG/M metagenome (GOLD analysis project Ga0193962, IMG submission 140335) | Microbial mat bacterial communities from the Broadkill River, Lewes, Delaware, United States - FB_5_MG | ecosystem: Environmental > Aquatic > Freshwater > River > Microbial mats | place: USA...
TCAGTTTACCATACCGTTATTTTATCATATTGATATAATATGTTTATGATATTTTAACTTTAACACATAAGGATTTAAATAATGTTACTTAATAAAGAAAAAATTTTTGAGAAAGTTATTAATTTAATTGATACAAAGGGGTTTAATTGTAAAAAAATCAAGGAATTTTCATCTAATGAAAGCCAACAACTTGAGAATTTAATATTATTCTTGAATAATCAAAAGTCTACTAATAATATTGCTGTTTTATTAAATACCGACACATGCTCTTTATCTTTTTTATCAACTCCTATTAGTGATGTTGAAAAATATAAAGATAATCCTAAATTTTTAGAGATTTTATCTATTATACCTAATAATATTTTTAAATAGGTATCTATTTAACCATAATTTAAGCTTTTTTTATATATTATATTCCTAATATAATTATAAAAGGGTTTAAAACTATGAAACATATTTCTTTAATTTTATTATTAATCAGTGCAGTTATATTGGCTTTTATTAATATTTTCTTTGATGAAATATTTATTTCCAAAAACCCTTCTAAGAATTCAAATTCTAATACATTAGATTATTATTGTTTCGATGATAAAAAAGTTTATCTTGATGATTATAATCAAATATTGTCTCATAAAATAATAAAATGTTCAGATAGATTTATTGTTTTAAATTATTCTAATGATGGTAAAATTATAGTTTCTGAGAGTCATATTAAAATGGAACACAATTCTTATAAACGTCTAGATAGTCTAGTTAATAATATTTTAAAGGATAAACATGAATAGAAACTCGTTAATTTTAAATACAATTTCTTCAAATAAGATTTTGTTTAGGAAAATCACAAGCTTACTTAGTCAATCTTATAATCTTGAAAGTTATAAATTTAAAAATAGCAAACAAAAGGTTAAAGATAAATATAACCTATACACCTCTTCTTTATATGTATTTGAAAATTTAATTATAGAATTTAATGTCTATAAAGTAGGTTCTTTTGAATTATTTGAAGTTAATTTAACATGTTTAAAAGAATTGACATTATTCACTAAAGTATTTAAAAATAAAAAAAATATAAAAGAGCATTTAAAGACTTTCTTAAGATTATTGAATAATCTAGATAATGTTGATTTGAAAACAATAACAACTCTTTCTTTTGGTTTAATTAAAGTAGAATATCTTAAAGGTAATGGTATTAAATTTATTAAAGACCAAATAAAAAAAGATTCTAAATTTGAAGAATTGTTATTTAAGATTGAATCTTTTAAAAAACATTATTCAAATTTAGGTGATGCAACAATTAATTATGTTAAACCTAATAACGTTGTTGGAAGCATTGGTGAAAAAGAAAATGATTATTTTAATACTTTATTTCACAATTCATTGAAAAATGAGCAATTGTCTTTTGAGAAAAAAGTATCATACATTATTAGTAAAAAATTATTAGGCATGGATGCCAAATCTTCAAAAAAAATTAAAGATTTAATGTTTTTAGATTTATTTAACAAAAGATACGTAACTGATTAATTTATAAGGAAGATTGAATGAATTTAATTGATTTTTTAAAATCTTTAGAGCATGGTTCTAATTATATTTCATTAAGTAATTTAGAGCATTTACAGATTCATTCAATTATTTCTGAAAAAGAACCTATACTACAATTTTATAATAATCAAAATGAAAGTATTTTTTATACTAATTTTATGATTAATGACGAACCTTCATTTGATATAATCATTCCTATCCCTTCATTATCTAATAAATTCGTGCAATTTTTATCTAATGAGGTATTTAATGAAATATCAATATATGGTGATAATATTACTGAATTAGCATCTATTTATCAAGACACAAATTCTTTAGAATGTGATTTATACTATACTCTTCAAAATTATTATTTGGAAAAATATTCTTTGAACAATATAGATGAGAGTATTAAATTAATTGATAAACTTGTAGAGCTTATACTTATAAATGATAAAATAAATTATACATATGTAAGTATTATAGAAGGTTTAGATTATGATGAAAATGAATATAAAATGTTTTTTGAAAGTAGATTAAAAGTATTTGACTGTCTACTTAAGTCTATTCTGACTTAAGTAAATCTTTATCTATATCTTTGAACAATAAATATGATTCTGCCCATCCTGATAATTTAGTTTCACCTCTTTGATAACCTATTCCTACTATATTTTCATGCAAAATAGTTTCACACTCACTTTTTAATCCCATTAAAAAATGAAACATCATATATTTATCTTCAATATATGATGGTTTTTCAACAATAAGTGTTTTCATATCATCACCATAGTAGTTTATTTCAAATACAAAGTGCATTTCTTTATCTACTTTGAAATCTACAAAAGGTATTAATTTAATTGCTTTAAATAGTTCATCATACGATTTGTATTTTAATTCAATAGGAGAAGTTTCAAAAGATAATTTTTCAATATTTAACTTTTCAACACCTGTTTTATTTAATTGAATCATTGTAGGTTCATCTTTGATATTAGCTTTATAGTAACCTAAATACATAGGTTTACCATCAATACTTCTAGGGTCGGTTATTTTAAAATCTTCAAAAGGTTTTACATCAAATAACGTAACAGTACCACCTTTATCTTTTGTAATATAAACACTCATTTTATTTAGCCTTTTTTTTATATAAATTATATTATCTATTTTTTGCTTAATTTTACTTTAAAAAAATTTATTAACTTTTATTTTTTTATAATTTTTTTAAATACTTACATGGAGAAAATTATGACATTGATTGAAGCATTACCTTATCTTTTAAAAGGTGAAAAAATTAAAAATGAAGATATGAAAAATGATTATATAGTTGTTAAAGAAACTGCTGTTGGTAAATTATTTGTTAATTCTACTGATGAACATAGATATTTTAATCCTGATGATTTCGACAAAGAATGGAATGTTATTCTTTAATATTTATATTTAAAAAATTTTAATATTAAACAGTTATAATTGATTTATATATATTAAAGGATTTTATAATGAATTATGAAGATATTATTGAAGATAGAATAAATAGACATGGCATAAGAACATTTGAAGAACTTAATGTTTCTAGAGGTTGGTCTATAGAATCTGATTCGGAATTTTTCAAACGTGTTAAAAAGCCTATGGCTTTATTAAATATGGACAAAAACTTACTTAAATTTGATTTTTTTTATCCTAATGGGCGTGACACTAATGACGTTAAATGTAAAGTTGATTATAACGATAATATTATTTTTGATTCATCAAAATATAATAATGAAAAACATGAAAAAATAAGACATGATGAATATGTATTTAATGCTAGTGATACTTATGTTCGATATAAAGAATTTTTAGAACCTGCTATTAAAATTATGAAAGAAAAAAATATACCTTTTGGGTCTGTTTTTGAAAAAGATTTTAATTACAAATTGTTTATAGATTACATTGATTTTATTAAAGAACATAGGTCTAACTTTTCCTTTAAACCACCTCTTAGAGATTTACTTTATACTTTGTTTTATAATTTTCCTAATAAAACAGCTTCTGATTTATTTACTAATGATACTGATAATAAATATAATCATAAATATACTATGATTGATAATTTATATCACATTATAACCTCTCTCAATGCTATCGAAGACCCTTCTTTTGATATTCATAAAAAAGAAATGGAAGATAATGGAATTAAAGTTTTAGATTATATTTCTGATAATAATATTTATGATTCTTATATTAAAGCATTTCAAACTATTTCTGTTAAAGAATCTATTGACTTTAGAAACAATAAAGATTTTTTAATCATTAGAAATTTATTGGATGATTTACAAAATCAAACAGACTTTCTAGAAAATGATAATTTTGATGTTAATTACAAAAAAGTAATCTCTTTACTTAAAACTCATTTCCCTAATTTTTCAAATTCTTTGCTTAGACCTAGAAAATCAAAATCTAATATTACTACTAAGAAACAATCTTCAAAAAAACAATAGCTTTGTTTATTGTTTTTTTATGATATAATTATCTACATTCAAATAAAAGATATATTATGAAAAAGAAACAATTAGTTAGAATTAAATTTAATGAAGCAGTATTTAAACGTGATAAAAATAAATGTGTATTTTGTAATATTACTGAAAACTTAGATGCTCATCACATTACTGATAGAAATGATATGCCTAATGGTGGATATGTAAAAGAAAATGGAATTACTCTTTGCCCTAAACATCACATGGATGCTGAAGAATATCATATCACTAATGGTTCTAAATGGATTGATGGTATGCATCCTAATGATTTATATGAAAAAATACAATCTTCATATGAGTTTGCTTTAAAATGTTCAAAAAAGTTAAAAATTTAATCTTTAGTTAAGAAATAAATTGATATACTTTTTCTATAAATATTAATTTAAGGATTTAAATATGAAAGTTATTTTATTAGAAGATGTTAAAGGGCAAGGTAAAATTGATGAAATTATTACTGTTTCTGATGGGTATGGTAAAAATTTCCTTATTAAAAAAGGAAAAGCGATTTTAGCTACTATTGATGCTATTAAACAAAGAGATAGTAGGCTTAAAAAAGCTGAAGAAACAAAAGCTTTAAAAAAATCAGAATCAGAAAAACTTAAATCTGATTTAGAAAAAAATGATTCTATTGTAATTGAAGGAAAAGAATCAAAAGATGGTAAATTATTTGGGAGTGTTACTAAAGCAGATGTTGCTAAATCTATTGGTATTGAAAGCATTAGTAAAAAAGATATTTTAATGCCTGACCATATAGTTAATTTAGTAGGTTCTTTTCCTGCAAAAGTTAAATTAAATGAAGGCGTAGTTGCAGATATTAAAGTGGAAGTTTTATAATTTTTAAATTAGCTTGAGATATTGGTTTATCTCAAGCCTGTTTCTACCACTCTACCCGTTGCTATTAATTTATATTTACCTGTCTTCTCATTTTTGATTAATGCCATACCTTTTCTAAAATCACGTCCTTGGGAATCCCAATATTCATCTATTTCATTATTTTTAAAAAAAAACCTTTCTGCTTCTTTCTCCATAAAACTATTTCTGTTTGATTTATCATTCATTAATTTTTTAAATTTAATAGCATAATACAATGAAAATAATCCTAAAAATAACAATATTGTTATTATAATATCCATATATACTCCATCTAATTTATTTGTATTTAAGCAAATATATTATACTATAATTTATATTTTTTAAGGATATTTAATGAGCTTTTCTAAACATCGTATCACTTTTGATAATAATTCATTCAAAAAATTTTTAGGACATTGTAGAAAAAATCTTGATATGATTGATAAAGTGTCAGGAACTAAAATTAATGCTTTAGGATTAATTGATATTAATGTAAACGTAGGTATATGTGGTAAAAATATGATTTCTAATGAGTTTGGTAAAATATATTGTAAAGGTGACTCCATTCCACCTAAACAATCTATTAAAAACCTAACTAAACATCAAAAATGTCCACTAGATACAAGGTCTTATGGACAACTTACATCTAGTAAACATTTACCTTGTAGTGACTTTTGTATGTATTTTAAGGATAATGTAACTGATATTAATATTATTAAAAAACAATTTGATGAAAGTATTTCTAAATTTTAATAATTTGTAATTTTACACTTCTTGTTTTTCTTTTAAAATAAATTATTTTATAGCTTTCATTTTTCTTAAAAGTTATTTGTTTATAAAATGGTTCAAAATATCTATTTCTTTTTGATGCAAAAAAACTACCATAATCAATACTTATTTTAAGTAAACCATTGTTTTCATAGCAATTCCCTATTTGTATATTTTGACCAAATATAGGTTTTTTAATATATTCCTCTTTTTCAATCTTTATTAATTCTTCTTGTAAATATAATAGTTGCATACTTTTTTGTTTATTACATAAATGTTTACTTTTAATTTTTACAATTTTTTCATATTCTTTTAAATATGCTTTCTTTTTAAATGTACTATATTCTTTAACTTTTATTTTAAAATTTTGAGCTTTAATAATATTAGTTATCATTAACAATATTAACAATATCTTCATTTCTGTTGAACCTTTGTAATTTTTTATTTCTTTTTAAGGTTATATATTGTATAATAAATATATAAACAAATACAAGGTTTTAACATGAAAAATTTAATTTTTATACTTCTTTTTTTAAGTTCTTTGAATGCAGGTGAGTTTTCTTATAAAAATTTTACAGATAAATATATTTATAAAACAAATAAAGCTAATCAAAATTTAAAATATCTATCTTACCAAACACTTGATAGACAAAATGATTATAGACCAACTATTGAGTTACAAGAAAAAAGAATTAGAATAGCAATTCTTAACCCTAATTATAGAAAAATCTTTGTTTTTATGGATAGAGCAGACATTAATGCTTATAAACTTGAAAAAGTATTAACAGGCTCTATTTCTTTATATGATATTAATTTTGATTTATTTAAAGGAGAATCTATTGATTCTAAAAAAGTACATATTTATGATATTGATGGAGAAACTTATTTAGTTTCTTTTTATATTGGTCAACATAAATTTGATGGATTTGTTAATAAAGAAGATAGACATGAATATAATACATTATCTAAATTTTTAGAGGATACTAAATAATGAAAATAGCTAATTTTATTAAAATACAAATTTCTTCTGTTGAAGATTTTCTTAATTTAGTAACTTCTGAGAAAAATATCTATATTATGCGTTTATCTGATTTTAAAACAATAGATACTTCTGCTTTTTCACTCCAAGATTTTAATTCTACTTATTTACTTAAAGTCACTTATGATTCAACTATTGAATCTGCTGATAAATTTAAATTAGAGTTTACTGATAATTTTAAAGTTAATGTTAGCATTGCTGATATTGAATCTGATATTAAATATTCTTTAGTTAATAATACTATTTCTAACAAACATTCTTTATGTTTTTTTACCATTAAAAGTATTAATTAATACTTTTTTTGTTAATTAATTTTTTATAAATAACTTTTTTTTAATATAATAAATTTAACTTAAAATAAGTATCTCAATTATGGATATTGAGATAATTAAATCTTAAAAAAAGGTAATTTATTATGGATAAATTTAACAAAACCTCTTTTAATATCATTGAAAATATATTTATGAGTAATGATAAAGATAAAAATATAGGTATGTTTTTATCAAAAATCAATGAATGTTTTAATCTTTCAAAGTCTTTTTTAATTCAATTTGATAGTCAAGTTGAAAATTCAAAAATCAATTATTTTAAAGAAATAACTCCTGATACTGATGCAAATTCTATTAAAAATCTTTCTATATTATTTCAGACTGATTCTTCTTATTTAGAATATTTTGAAGATTACTTTTTGCAAAAGAATTTTTTAAATAGCTATTATAAAAACTTAGATTTATCTCCTAAAGAATTATTTGAAAACTTGGTTTTTAAATCTATATCAATTTTTCCTATGTTTAAGAAAAATAATAAACTTAGTGGTCTTTTAGTTCTTTGTAATAATAATGAAGAAAAGTTTTCAATTGAAGAAATGGAACAGATTAATTCTTTAGTTCCATTTTTATCTCTTAGCGAAGCATTAAAAGATAAAATAGATGCATTAACACTAACGTCTAATGTATTTAATAATACTGATAATGGTATAATTATTACTGATGCTGAATTTAATATACTTAAAGTTAATAAAAAATTTCAAACTAAAACGGGCTTCTTCTCATTTGATATAGAAGGTAAAAATGTATCTATATTTGATGATGAAAAAGTTTTGAGTTCATTTTCTTTTGATGGAGCATGGAATGATTTAGGTTTTGATAATTCCTTTGCAGGTGAAATATGGAATCAAGATGATAAAGGTAATGTTATTCCTTTATGGTTTGACATTAGACCTATTTACAACACTTCTAAAGAGATTGTAAACTATATAGGGACTTTGAGTAAAGTTAATAAAAATTCAGAATCAGATTCGGAACTATTTAATGAAAAAGATGATACAACAGGTGCAATGACTATTGATGCTATAACATCTTCTATTAAATCTCTTATTGAAAATCCTATTTCAAATGATGAATCATTTGCAGTAATTTCAATAAATATTGGTAGAATACATAACTTAAAGCAACGTTTTGGTGTTCAAGAAGAAGATAATATATTAAAAAAAATATCAAAAAAATTATCTAATTATATTTCTAAAAATGAACTTATTGCTAGAATAGATAATCATCAATTTATGGTTGTTTTAAATAGTAGTAATAAAAATTTCTCAGATAGAGCAAAACAAATTTCTGATATTATACAAGAACCTTTAAATATAGGAGATAGTATTGTATATTTAACTTCTAACATAGGTATTTCATTATATCCTGATAATGCCACTATGTCTGAAACACTTATTGATTATTCTAAAGAGACTTTATATTTTGCCATTGATAAAGGTAAAAATAACATAGAATTTTATACAAGTGAATTGAGTAATGATAATTGGAAAAAAGTATTTATTGAAACTGAAATAAGAAAAGCATTAGCTAATAATGATTTTAAATTATTTTACCAACCTTTTTATGATTTAAAAAGTAAAAATATACAAGGTGTCGAAGCTCTTTTAAGATGGGAACATGAGCCTAATAAATTTATACCACCTAATGACTTTATACCTATTGCTGAAGATTTAGGTCTTATGGAAACTTTAGGTGAAGTAATACTTCAAAAATCATTTAGTTTTATTAAAAATAATAAATCATTCTTCCACGATGATTTCAAAGTATCTATTAATTTATCTGCAAGACAATTATCAGGTAAAGATTTTATTAAAAAGCTTAAGAAACTTTTGGTAACTTATGACATTAATACAAAATATGTTGAATTTGAACTTAATGAAACTTTTTTAAATATTAATAATGAAAATGCAAAAGCTTTATTAGAATCTATTAAAGATTTAGGAATTACTCTTGCATTAGATAATTTTTGTACAGGTCAAGCATCTTTATCTTATATTAAAGAATATCCTTTTGAAATAATTAAAATAGATAGAGAATTTATATCTAAAATAGATAGTGATAGAGTTAATAAATCAATCGTTAAATCGGTAATACAGTTAGCTAATGATTTAAATATTGATGTGATAGCAGAAGGTATTGAAACTGATTCTCATAGAACTATACTAAATAAGATTAATTGTCCATATGGACAAGGTTACCTATTTTGTAAACCATTACCTGAGAATGAATTAATGAAAATGCTTTAATAAAACTCTAAGGTTATTTTTGATAAAATAGTTGATATTAAAATGAATTAAAGGTCAACTAATGGATTCAACATCTTCTATTTTATCAAATATTGAAAAACTTAAAACTCACCGTGATATGATTGATAGACTTATTGCTATTAATGAAAATAAATTATTACTTATTAAAGAGGAAGAAGAAGTTTCTGAATCTTTATACACAAGTTCTTTATATGATAAAAAGACAACAATTACTCCTACTCATATTCTTGTTCATAATGAAGATAATAATCTTAAAAAAGAAGATGAACAAACTGTTCTTTTAAAAGAAGTCCATGATGATAATGATGTTGATGAATTATCAGACTTTACACAAGGTGATTCTAGAGATAATCTATCTATTGAAGCTATAGAAATTCTTAAAAAATATAGTTCAAAAGAATGTACAGATGTAATTATTATAGAAGATGCAACAATGGATGAATTAGTTATTATTCTTGATAATTTTGTTATAGAAGCCGATTATATTAAAACTGATGATAGTGATAGAAATTTTAATGAAATTACTAGGTCTACTAGTTTTCAAGAAGAATGTGAATTTGAACCTTTCTTTATTAATAATTCAGAAAAAAATTTAATTTGGATTTGTGATTTACAAAGTGAAAATGTTATTAAAAAGAATATTTATCTTGAAAATATCCAATGTGTTACAATTGATTTGTCAAAAAATAATATAGACTGTTCTTTATTATTCTCATAATCCTATTTATAGTAGTTAAAGCACTTATTTTTTTATTAAATTAAGATTTTTAAGGTATAATATATATATATATTTTAAGACTAAGGTTTAATATGAAAATAATTGATTTTAATGAAGTTGATTTTGAAGATTTTAAAAATACTAAATTATTTATAAATAGTTTCCAAGTTGATGATGAACAAACTGATGATACACTTACATCAATAATGAATAATTCTTTTTTTTTAACTCTTGTTTCTGTCGAAGAAGAAATGTTTACTTTTAAAATTTCAAATGATGATTCAACTATTGAATTACCACAGAACTCTTCAATTTTTCTAAATTTTGAATATTAATGATTTTAATTAATGTTATTTAACTTTTTTTAATAGAAGTTTAAATATAATTATCTTATAAATTAAATACATAAGGTATGAATTAATGCAATCATATAAAAAGTTTAAAGTTTATGACATAGACGGGACTATTTTTGCTTTTGCAAAAAAAACAGATTCTCATTCTGATTTAATGCATCAATATAATGCAAATGTTTTACTTTCTGAACGTATTGATTATTTAAATATTTTCAATATTGAAGATTTTGATATAACTTCTCAATTTTTAAATAATCCTGATTCATATATTCCTAATTTAGTTAGAGGAAGTTCTTATTATGAAATAACAGATGATTTTAATCCTTCTTCTTTTCAAAACAAACGTTTATTTGAAATAGATGGTAAACTTTTATATTTTTTAGATATTAAATCTGCATATAAATATATTCAAAATAACAAAGCTTTTAAAAAATTTAATTTTTCTCTTAAAGATTTACAAGAACATGATGTTACTGAAGCTTGTATTCAAGAACCTTTTGATTTTATATTTAAACATTTCTATAAAGATTTTACTAATTTATTTCAAAATATGTATTCTATAAAAAAATATGGAGATTTTAGTAAACTTTATCCTGATAAAAAAGAATATTTTTTAATAGATGGAAAAATACATTTATTTAATAATTTATCAACTGCTATTAATTATTTAGACAACATTCCTTCTGAACAAAGTGATAATAGTATTAATATAACTTATGAAGTTAAAAAATTTGACCGTAATATATATATGAAAAAGGGAAAATTAAGTTCTTCTGATGTTGAATATTTGTCAAATAAAAGTAAAACCTTTTATGCTGTAAAAGATACTGAAAATGATTTAATTAAATTTTTTAAATCTCAAAAATCTTATGAATCATTTATTTCAAATAATTTAAAAAACTCTCCTGATAATTTTATTCCTATTCATGATGATTTTAAAAGAAGACCTCATTCATTTGTGGATAATGATTATAAATTTGAGTTTAAAATGAAGGGTGATTTGAATTTAACTAATTTACTTAAAGTTATTGATTTTAAAATATATTTAGTAGATGGAAAATTATATAAAATAGGAAATAAATCAAAAAGAAGTTTTAAACAATTTTTAAATATGCAAAATATGGATGACAATATTTTTGACAATAATTTTTTATATACTGTTGATTATTTTTTAGATAAAGAAAGATTTGAAGATGAAACAATTGTTAATTTTCAATATTCAGATGTTAAAAAGAAAA
>Ga0193962_1001322_pt1 | contig 11585 bp, 8 predicted proteins | sample FB_5_MG_FD_140335 | JGI IMG/M metagenome (GOLD analysis project Ga0193962, IMG submission 140335) | Microbial mat bacterial communities from the Broadkill River, Lewes, Delaware, United States - FB_5_MG | ecosystem: Environmental > Aquatic > Freshwater > River > Microbial mats | place: USA...
CAAGTGCGCTCTTCTGTCTCTTTTTACTTATAACCGCTGTAACTAAATTTTCATTCTCTATCATCTCTCTAAGAGACCCTATTAACGTTTCCATACTATCCCTCTTTTCTTCGCTTATTAAACTCACATTATATCATATACACATCTCTCCCCCTATTATAAAGAAGTAATAGAAAAATATTAAAAAAACGTCATCATAAAAGGACATCTAAAGGAAATGTCGAATATGATTAAGTGAAAGAATAAAATTAGGAGGCGTTTATGAAATTTGATCAGTTTATTGATGGTTACCACGATGAATTAATTTCATCTACACAAGAATTAATTCGAATTAAGAGTACTGAGGAAGAAGCGGTTGGAGATTATCCTTTTGGAGAAGGTGTACAACGCTCTTTAGAATATGTATTAGATCTTGGAAATCAACTTGGCTTTAAAACTAAGAATGTCGACAACTATGCGGGCTATGTTGAAATCGGGGAAGGACAAGAAATGGTGGGCGTCCTTGCTCATTTAGATGTCGTACCCGAAGGTGAAGGTTGGACGCACCCACCTTATGAAGCCATTATTTCAGATGGAAAACTTTATGGTCGTGGCATTTTAGATGACAAGGGTCCCATTGTGATGACCCTTTATGCAATGAAAGCACTTGTCGAAGCGGGCATCCCCCTAAAGCGTCGTATCCGTCTAATTTTAGGAACAAACGAGGAAACTAACTGGCAAGGAATTGAGTATTATCTCAAACATGAAGAAGCGCCTACAATGGGCTTCACGCCAGATGCTGATTTCCCTGCAATTCATGGCGAAAAGGGCATTATGGATGTCGTTTTCGAAAAAAATATTAAGGAAACCCTTGATGATGGGGGTGTAGAAATTCTTGCTCTTTCAGGAGGTCTTAGATCAAACATGGTCCCAGAACATGCTGAAGCTACTATTAAAACAACTACTGAATTTGACCAAATTATGACTGCTTACAACACAGAGCACAAGGCTAAACTTTCAGCAGAAACTTTAGAAGATAATCAGTACAAGATTACTTCAGAAGGCATTTCAGCACATGGTAGTACTCCGGAAATGGGCATCAATGCAATTGCCCACTTACTAAATTTCTTAGAAAAACTAGACTTACAAATTGGCGACTTATCTAACTTCATTAGATTTTATAGTCACTTTATTGGATTAGAAATCAATGGGGAATCCATCGGTTGCGGGCTAGAGGACAAAGAATCAGGAAAACTAACTTTCAACCCCGGTGTACTTAGATTAGAAGACAAGCTTGTTTCGCTTAAGGTTAACATTCGATATCCAGTTACCTTCAAAGATTTTTTGATTGAGTCAGGTATTCAAGATGTGCTGGACAATCCATTTGGGGTAAAATGTCGTACTGTTAGCCACCAAGATCCAATTTACATGCCAAAAGATCATCAACTCATCAAAACACTTATGTCCGTCTATAAGGACTATACCGGCGATCCTAGTGATCCAATTACAATTGGTGGTGGTACTTATGCCAGAGCAACTAAAAACATTGTTGCTTTTGGCCCTTTGTTACCAGGTCGTCCAGAACTTGCCCATCAGAAAGATGAATATATGTGTATCAAAGATTTCGTTTTGGCAACAAAAATTTATGCAACTTCACTTTATGAATTAGCAAAATAATAGTAACCAATAAAATGGCGGTGATTCTATAATCACCGCCATTAATTCTTTATAAAACTTGTGCCAATTCTTTTAAATAGGCTCTAAAATCATCCTTCAATTTATCATGAGCCAATCCAAATTCTACTGTTGCTTTAAGATAGCCTAGTTTATCACCAGTATCATAACGCTTACCAGTAAAATCATATGCCATAATTTTTTGTGTTTCTCTTAACAAATCCATCCCATCAGTCAGTTGAATCTCATCCCCTTTTCCACGTGGCGTTTTCTCAAGACAACTAAAAATTTCTGGTGTTAGCACATAACGCCCTAAAGCGGCCACATTTGAAGGTGCTTCGGCGATAGCTGGTTTTTCAATTAACCTATTAACTTCATATGTCCTGTCTGCTACTTGGTGCCCATCGACGATCCCATATTTATCGACTTGATCTTTTGGAACAGTTTGAACACCTAAAACAGATGCCCCATATTGATCATATGCATCTATTAATTGCTTAAGTGCTGGCACCTCACCAGTTACAATATCATCACCTAAAAGCACAGCAAATGGCTCATCACCAACAAAAGCTTTTGCACAAAGAACTGCATGACCAAGCCCTTTTGCCTCTTTTTGACGAACAAAATGAATATTGGCCATCTCAGATAGACCTTTAGAGATTTCTAGAAGTTCTATTTTATTTTTTGATACTAAATTATAATCTAACTCAGGTGTTTGATCAAAATGATTTGCAATGGACTCTTTATTGCGTCCTATAATAATCAATATTTCTTCAATCCCTGAAGCAAGTGCTTCTTCAACAATATATTGAATCGCAGGTTTGTCAACAATACATATCATTTCCTTCGGCTGCGCTTTGGTTGCTGGCAAAAATCGTGTTCCAAGTCCTGCCGCTGGAATGACTGCCTTTCTTACTTTCATAATCCGCCTCCTCTATTTAAGACTGGATACGTCTTCGTCGTTTTCGACACTCTCTTTATATAATATATTAGTTCTATTGAGTTTTAAATATATTCTTTCTAAAAAGAGTCTTAACATTTTATTACCCAATTGAGGATTTGAATCAATCAACTTGTTGATATCCGCTTTGGACATACTAAGCGCTTCAACAAAGTCACTGGCAATACAAGTTGTACGGTAGTTTTCCTTGGTCAACAAGGTTTCACCAATAACACCACCCTTTTCAACTTTACCTAAAATGATCTCATCATTCATATCATCAATCTTTACAATTCTTGCATCCCCACGAATAATGAAATAAAGTGATAAATCTGAGCCACCTTCATGGAAAATTATTTCATTCTTATTGTAAGCACTCATTTTACCAATAGATGCAAGCTCTGTTAACTCTTCCGGTGTAAAATCATCAAAATAATGAATCCGTTTCATTGTATCTTCAATAATCGGAGCAGAAATTTGCTCATACTTTTCTAAGTCAATATTATAAACAACGCGATTACAGTTAGTCATTTCCAGAATCTCTCTAATTTTTGTTTTATGAGCCACTGTTCCTTCAATAATTTTGACCCAATTCTTTTGGATTTTTCTATACTCTGTGAAGGTGTCAAGTTTAGGAACCGCTTCATATTTGCTTAAATAGACATTTCTGATACTCTCACGACACCCCTCAATATCCCCTTCCGATAAATATTCTAAAGCAAGTAATACGTTTGTTTTAAAAATTTTATCTTCTAAATCTTCTTTTAAAAAATCACCAGGGTAGGGATCAAAATCATCAGCACTCACACGATGCATATTATTAACCTCGTACTGATTCTCTATCTTAGACTTTTCATAAAGAAATCTATAAATATCTTCTCTAAAACGTTTCCAAATTGGGTGATTCTTTTTTGGTGGCAAATGCTTTACATTCAATTTGTTGTCTAAGAAAAAATCAAATCCAAACATTTTTGAGTTGAGTAAATAATCCATATCCTCGCCACGGGTTACATTAGGATCAAATGGAATCATATTAAACATGTTTTTGTGAATAACCATAGCACCCCCAAAAGCAAAAGGTGTCACCTTAAGTCTTGGCTCACAACTTATTATTTTGTCAAAAGCTTTTGTTTTAGATCCGAAACGATCCCAATAAGTCATCCAAGGAACAATGTCTACATCATCATAAAACTCATCGTATTTATTCAAGTAGTACCCTGCAACACCATAAATACTTTTACCGTATATACGTTTACCAATAAACTCCGTTGCCATATCTACATATGCCGTGTTTTCGAAAATCTCATCATCATCAATCAGAACAGCAACATCCGCTCCAATAGCACTTGCGGTATAAATACAAATATTACGCACATTAGAATAGCCACTTTGTGTTAGCAAGTCTGCTGCTTGATTTGATAAACCATCTCCTTTTAAAACATCTTTTACTTCTTCTAGATGTTTTGGCGTAAAAATATAAGTGTCTACACCAGGATTTGAAAACTCAACTATTTTACGAACACGCTCTTCCGCTTTCTCTTCAATATCTTTAGCAGTCGGACAAACTGGTATAATTAATTGAAAATCCTTATTATCTAGATGCCGGATGCTTTCTAATGTCCTACCCAAAGTATCTTTACCATCTATTGGTGTCGGATGGTCGTAAACTGCATCACCTTCTTGCCACGGATCATCTTTCGCTCTACTCCAATACGTTGGTATTACCATTGCTATTTTCATTCTGATCGCTCCCTTTCAATCTTCCAATTATTACGACTTCTTAGACAAAATTGCTTCATATAATAGTTCCACTGCTTTGATTGAATGTTCTAACGAAAATCCTCGAACAGCGTACTCCGCGCAATAGGCGCCACGGGCCTTTTTATCATCATGGCCGAGCTCAGCCATAATTGCATCTGCTAAATCTAAATCATCTTCCACTTCTACAAGACGTCCAACTTTACCATCTATAAAATCTGGTAATCCACCTTGGTTTGTGCCTACTACTGGCGTTCCACAAGCTAAAGCTTCTATCGCTACAAGGCCGAAAGGCTCTGTCCTAGAAGGGACGACACTCACATCCGCAATATTATACATTTTAACAAGTGTCTCCTGATTAACATGGCCTAGAAAATGAACACGATTTAATTCAAGCTGGTCCTTCATTCGCATCAGGTCACCATAAAGTTCGCCATTTCCTGCAATAAGTGTTGTCACTTTACCACAACTCGATCGTTCATAATGCTTAGCTGCTTTAAGTAAGACATCAACACCTTTAAAATGTGTCAACTTTCCAGCAAAAGCGACAATGCAATCAGCTTCATCACTGACTTCAAATTCATTTAGTATTACCTGTTTATCAAAATCCACTGGTTTAAACAAAGACTCATCATAACCATTTAAAATAATTTCTCTTTTTTCTTTTGGTATTTTGTATAGCTGCTCTGTTTCAGCATCTACTTGTTTGGAAATTGTTATAACTTTCTGTGCATTAGCAGCCGCTTCAATAGCAAACGTATGATAACGATCATCTTTTACAAAGCCTTTCAAATCTGTACCGTGCGCCGTAATGACATAAGGAACACCGGTTAACATAGCTGCATAAGGTGTAATCCATAAATGTTGCGCATGAATTAAATCTGGCTTAAAGGTGTCTACCTCTTCTTGAACAACACCAACGTACTTATCCACGTAAGCTTTCATCTGCTCATCCGACAATTCATAATAGGTTGTATTACTCCTAGGATGGGATGTAAAACAAGGAAAATTAAATGGCATCTCTGGATCTTTGGTGTTTGGTCCCTTAAACAGGATGACACGAGAATCAAATCCTTCATACTCTTTTTGCTCATGTTCTGGATAAATAATTTTAACTTCATGACCAAAGTTTACAAGTGCTTTAGCCAAATTCTTGGTATAAACACCACTTCCAGATCCCTCTAAGGGAAAATGATTAACTAACAATATTTTCACACGTATCACTCCTTACTTGTAATTTCATAGATATTTCTTGCCATGCCAGCAAGAACTTGTTATATTCCATAATCGTATAATTCAAGCGATCATAAGATCTTTCTAAGGCTTCTGGTAGTTTTAAAAATCTATCATCATTTAAATATTTTGCAACAGCTGGTGCCCCAATTTTCAATGCTTCTTTTTGAAGTTTATACATTTCATCAATTGGTGTGCCTTCAAGCCAATTCAAAAATGGATTGCGACCGATCCATCCCATGCATGCATAATAGAAACGATTTTTTATATTTTCATCATTTTCGATATCTGGGATTGTTGGATAATGACTATATGTGTTATGAAAAATCCTCGTATCAATATCAATGCATTCTAACTCAGGATGTTTATGTACTTTAAGACCTAATATCGTATCTTCGCCGCGAGTCAAATAATTAACGCCATTCACTTCATAAGAAGATGAAAAAAATGGTACTAAATCATGCAAAGTCTCTAACTTAATGGCTACATTCCCACCTAAAATTTTATTGGTCACAAATGGCTTACGATTTGAGCCACTGTCAGCCACGAGGCAATTATGAGCTTTATTATCCTTAATAAAATGACATGCAGATGATTTTTGAAGCCCTTTAAACAAACTATCCATGCCTTCAAACTGCATTGGTGGAATAATGTAATATCCCGAATAATCGCTTGTTGTAATGGCCACATCATCATATTTCAAATACTCTAAGTGACGTCCAAAAAAATCTACATCTTTAAATACAAACGCACCCATCTCATCTTTTTGTAAGAGTCTTGGATAAACATCTGTATCAATAAAAAAAAGAACATCGCTTCCCGTTAAAATTGCTTTAGTAAGAACATTGTTTCTGTTATGCGCATAAACAATTGATTTGCTCTCATCAATTGGCGGACACTTTAAAAAAGTATCAATACTTCTTTGACTAACACCGTGCTGTCGCAACTGACTATACATTTCCTCATCTTCGTTTATTTTAACGAGTTCTACTTTTAAGTGTCGGTTGATTTCATTAACAACGTCCATATCTACTTCTCTCGAATAAGCAACGACCACACTATAAAGCGTGTGCCCAAATTTGTGGGCATTTTCTAAAAAATCAAATACCGGTTCTGTTGTCAACAAATCTTTTGTTATCATCCCTAATGAAAGTTTCAAACTATCACCTCCGGTAAATTATTTACCCAAATTAAACATATAATTAACAATATTCTCGAATATAAGAAAAAGGACTTGCAAATACACTCTATTTGCAAGTCCTTTCTATTTTAAATACTCATCATCTACTCTATTAAATAATTGCGTCAACAACTTAGCAGATGCAGGTGTAAATAGCAATGCAGCTTCTTCTTTTATACCTACGCCCTCTTTTTCTAATTTAAAATACTTCATCGAGTTCTTATAGCGTTCACATTCTTTTACGACTTGAACATCCTCAAATTTATCATGATTTATTTCTATAAACGCCCGTCTCTTTTTTAAGTCATAATCAAATAAAATCATATTTTCTTCTAATAAAATTTCACAATCTTTATCATCGAGTACAATTGAAGAATCCATATAATTAAATTCTTTATCTTCTTTCGAAAAATATTTTCTCAAATAGTCTAAAGAAATCAAGGCAACGGGCATTCTAACCAACTCCTGATTTACATCACCTTTTTTTTCATCATAAGCCTCAAGAATCTCGCCATCTAAAATTATATTTTGTCTATCCAATTTAAACTTTATAACTTCTACAACTTCAATTCCCAAATCCGCTATATTTATTGCAACCAATACATCACTAACTTTAACCTCTCCATCCTCATGTAGAACTTTCAATTTAGTTCTAGTTGGCACTCTTTGTGTTTCAATTACGCTTCTATCAAAAGCATTTTCTGACTGCTCAAAGTTTATTTTATCGAATTTTTGTCTCAACTTAATATGATCTTCATTAAATTTTGCATTACCAGCTTTACCTTTATAATTAATTTTTACTGATTCTACTTTTTCACCTTCTTTTGGTTCACTGCTTAAAACTAAAAATTCTTCATCAAATTCTCTTGTCATCAAAGCATCGAGGCATAACCGTTCATTATGAGAGCCATCGCTTAACTCCAAAACACTTTTATCTTTGTCAAATAAGCGTTCTGATGCCCCTAATGCAACATTCCATCCAGCTGGCTTTATATCCCTATAAAACATTGGAATCCATCTTTTATCTCGATAGTCTACAATCGAAATAATACCCCCGGAAGCCCATCTAAGCATCAACTTATTTTCATTTAATTTTATAACTTTACTTATATTTTTCGAATGAATCGTATTCATAAATTTTGATATTTGAAAATCTAATACAAGATTTTCACTGTATCGGTCCCGATTTTTACTCGCTATAATATATTCAATGAGTGCGCGTTTGCCTTTATTTGAAATAATACCGTAACGCGTATCTCTTTTATCTATTGTTACCTCTAACATTTCACAATTTTGTATTTCTTTTTCTAACTTAATATCTTTTTCTAATAGTTCTATAAAAAAATTCTCATTTATAATCCTATGTTTAGTCTCTATCAAATCACTAATAAGGAAAATGCCTTCTGGTTTGTTAATAAATGGATCAAATATTTTTTCTTCGCTTTTATTTTTATCAATCATTATATTATTTCCTCCTACTGTGGAACCAACAATTTAATAATTCGTCTAAATGGAACTATCCCTTTTATCTTCTAATTTCATGTTTTCAATTTCAACATTCAGGATATCGACAATCAACTCCTTCACTTTCGAGAGCGCATCGCGATTTTTTTCCGAAATTTTATTAATCAGGTTGATAAATTGCTCTATGTCGCCCTGTTCAGAAACATTATTCGTATACAACTCTAGATACGCCTTTTGAAAAAGTTGTTTTTCAACACTATTTTGTCTTTTTATTTCCTCAATAAGCTCAATTGTTGACAAAACTTTCATATATCTTTGCATATATTTTTCACTTAAATATTTTGATTCCACTAAATCTGATAGCTGTTTTGAGTAATCATCACTTGGTATACTCGCAGTCGGAAAGGCTATAAAATCTTTAACTTCCTTCTTTAATTCACCCAAACATATAACATCGCCATATGTTTTTATCTTTCCTCGATACAGTTCATCATATCGGCTTGTTAATTTTAATAATTCTATTAAAAGTGCCGCTAATTCACTTCTTATACGCTCCAAATGCGTATTTTTAAAAAAATCATGAAATCTAATTAGCTCATCCATCCTGTTTTTTTCATCTCTATTTATTTCTGATTTCACAATAATTAAAGCTGTGAACGCCCCTGCCAATCCACCAAATATAGCACCAAAATATCCAATCCAATCACTTTCAAAAAAAATATCATTAACAGTATTTGTATCTATGGAAAAAAAGGCGGCTATTACCGGCTTTAAAACTTCAAGCAAAAATAAAACACCCCATATTGCTAAGGAAAAAAAGACCACTAATAACATAACCGCTAGTATTATTAGTAATATCCTATAAACTTTTTTCAAACTAAGCCCTCCAATAAATCTTTTTATACTTCTTCTACCATTTTATCACAATTAAATCGTGCTACTTAAGAAAAATTTCACATGGCCATGCTGATTATAATTACAAAAAAGGATAGAACTCAGTGAGTTTCTACCCTAATCGGTTTACTTTATTCGTCTCTAATTATTAAACGCTAAATACTTTTTTTCGCGATTCAACACAACCCTTGAATAGGTTGTTTCATACGTGTTATTTGCTTCGTAATAACGACGTAAATTATAAGGACCACGATTGTACTCAGATAAAATTCTATTATAGTCACCACCATGCGCATCTTTTAATAAACTTAAATAAGCTGCGCCAAGTCCAATGTTATAAGATGGCTCAAAAATATGTTCCGGATTATATGTCTTTCCGATTTTTTGTCCAAATTCTTCTGCCAACCATTTTTCAGTTGATGGGATGATTTGCATGTAGCCTCGATCTTGATCTGCACCCACTTCAAACTGCTTAAAATTACTTTCTAAATCAATCACAGCTAAAATAAGTGACGGATTTAAATTAAAAGATTCCGCATATTCAACAACAATACACGCCGTTTCAAAATCTAAGGGCGTCCCTTCTGTTATTTCATCAGCTTTTGCAACACTATCTGTATCATCTAAATTAATATACTTCTCAATGTCTTTTATTTTTTCTTCCAGTTCTTTCTTCTCATTAACTTCTTCTTGCATTTGTGCTACTTTTGTATTCAGTGATTCTATTTCATCTAAATACTCTTGATTCTGATATTCAAGTTGTAACAACATCGTTTCTCTTGCTTCGATGTTCTTTTCTTGAACACCTACCATAACGAAAATGCCTACTAGAGAAATTGTAATCATTAAAGCAATGACTGGTAAAGAGTGACCATACTTATTTGCTCTTTCCATTTTCAACACCTTTCCTTCTCACTTTTTCTCTTTCGAATTTCTCATCCACATTTAAAATCCAAAAGAAAAACATAGCCAATGGCTATGTCAACTTTTACGATTATATCATAAGAAACTATAATTTCAAGAGTCTTTGTGTAACTTTTTATGCATATTCATCTTCAGCTATTTCCAAGTCGAAGAAAAAAACAACACCATTGTCAGCATTTTCAGCGCCAAAGTATGATCCATGAAGCTCCAAAATATTTTTTGTAATTGCTAGGCCCAAACCTGTTCCACCGTCTGTTTTCGCCCTAGATTCTTCCACTCTATAAAATCTATCCCATATCTTGCTCAATTTCCCCTCAGGAATTTGATCTCCTATATTTTTCACTGCAACTAGTACCCTCTTCTCCTTACGCGTTAGAGTTATTTCAATAGTTTCACCCCTATAACTATGACGAATTGCGTTACTTACATAGTTCACCAGTACTTGCTCAATACGTCTATAATCACCTTCAACAACAATCATGTCTTCATTACTTTGTAAATAAACTTGCAGTTCCTTTTCTGCTAATTGATTGATAAAACGATCACGTACGTCATGAGCCATTTCTACTATATCAAATGTACTTAAAACCATTCGATAAGACGCTAATTGTAACCTCGATAAATCTAACATATCAATAACAAGAGCATTCATTTTATCGACTTCATCTAGTATAACATCAATATACACATCTGTTTTATCTTTCGCGATACCATCTTTTACCCCTTCTGCAAATCCCTTGATAATGCCCAATGGTGTTTTCAGTTCATGTGAGATCCCGCTAATAAATTCTTTACGCATCATTTCAACACGACGTTCACGTTCTATATCCTCAACGAGTTTTATATTAGCTTCTCGAAGCTCCGTTAAACTTGTCTTAAGATTATAAGATAAGGTATTTAAACTTACAGATAAGGACCCTATTTCATCATAAGATGTAATATCAATATAATCTTCGAAATCTAAGTTAGCCATGGCTTTTGCTTTTTCATTGATTTGAATAAGTGGTCGGGTTACCACAACCGAAAAAATATAACTCATAAGCAAACTTACTAAGACGGCACCCAACAATACATAAATATAATAAGATTGTAATACTTGTAAAGATTCTAAAACCGGTTGTTGCGACGCCACAACAAAGGCTATATCCATCGTCCCAAGTATTGGTTTAACAATAACAATATATTTATCACCTGCCTGTAAATCGGTGTAGATAAATTCTTCTTTTTGCTGAACGCTTTTGCCATATGGATTTTCTTTAATCCACTGGTCTCTAGCGCCAACCAAGTTCTGATTATCAATTCCTCTAAGTAAATCCTCTTGCTCTGGCAACTTGAATCCTAGTACGGTTCCTTCAATTCGAGTTGGATTTTCTTTTTGTGTTCCCTCTTTTACACTAATCCATTTAATATCATTAATCAAAATTTTTTCTGGTGTGAAATTTTCTAGTGGTGCTGCCCACTTGGTCCCTTCAGCTGCAACAAAATCACCATACCTTAAATTGGGATTATAATAATCCCTAGCCTCTATTAAATTATTCA
>Ga0193962_1001323_pt1 | contig 11581 bp, 10 predicted proteins | sample FB_5_MG_FD_140335 | JGI IMG/M metagenome (GOLD analysis project Ga0193962, IMG submission 140335) | Microbial mat bacterial communities from the Broadkill River, Lewes, Delaware, United States - FB_5_MG | ecosystem: Environmental > Aquatic > Freshwater > River > Microbial mats | place: USA...
CGCTAGCAATATAAATATGGCTGCGATCTTTCCACAGAATTTTAACGGTACGAATGGTTAAGGTGTTATCGGCCTGAGCCACCCACACTTGATCACCATCATGCACCGCATTACGCGACAATACGACGACGTCATTAAGGGCGCGACCATTCAGTGCCACATCAACGTAATCACCCAACAACAACGGTTGTCGCTCACCAAGTGGTTTTTTCTTGTCAAGAGGATCAGTAATAGCGATCAACAGACGCGCCATCCGCCCGCCCTCTTCTAAATTGCCTAACAGCCGAACAACATGGCCCAGACGAGGATGGCTAAGACTGGGAGTGCTCACCTGCGCCTGAGCACCGACAGAACTGTTGACACCGGGCAGCTCCAACCACGACAATTGGTTAACAGGAATTGACACCTCAAGCCAAAAAGTATCGGTTGCTGCTAGCGTTGCCACAGCCCCCTGAGCAACCAATTGTGCACCAAGATCCACCTCTTTAGTCAACACCAACGCATCAAAGGGCAGTGTAATAGAAGTACGCTCTAACGCCAGCTGCGCTTGGCCCAGTCCCGCTTGGGCAGATGCCACTTCAGCCTCAGCTTGGCGCAAATAGGGTTCACGTAGCGCTAACGCCGCCGATTCAGAAGCCGTGTCGTTGTTGCGCTGGTACATCTGCCATTCGTGCATGGCAACACCTTGTTGCCCCTGCTCTAATGCTAATGCCGCCTGAGCCTTTTTAAGGGCCGCTTGCTGACGAGTGATATCAAGTTGATAATCACGCGGATCAATGTGTAAAACCGGAGTTGCCATCGGTAAACATGCACCAACATCAAACTGAGGGTTGAGTTCAATAACCTGTCCAGAAACTTGGCTTTTCAACACCACTGTTCGCGCCGCAACCACGGTGCCATAGCTATAAATCTGTGCCCGCGCATCTTCAGTCACCACCTGTTGCACGCTCACCAGTTGAGCTTGTTTTACCGGGGCAACCTTCTTTGCGCGGGGAGCCGTTTTCTTTAAAAATACCGCCACACCAACACCCACAGCGAGGATGATGACAATAATTAATATCCGTAACGGTACGTTCTTTTTCGCTGACCTATTTTCTGTGTTCTGCTCTTGATTCGACATACAGACTTACCCTTCTGAATTTTCTTTAAAAGCGACACTCTGTTGATGGGCAACGTTCACTCGCCCACCTAAGGCGCGATGCAATGCTGTGCGCGCTAACAATAAGTCCCGTTGCTGTTGCAGTTGTTGCTGCTTGAGCAACGTTAACGTTTGCTCTGCACCGAGAAGGGACAAATAGCTATCATCCCCCTGTAGATAGCGTTGCCGCTGTTGTTCGCACACCATCTGCTGTTGCGCCACTTGATCACTTACCGCCGCCAATTCATTTGAGCGCTTAGCTTCTTGCATCAATGCTGTTTCAACTTCACTCATCGCCGTCAAAACCGCTTTTTTATAACTTGCCAATCGTTCTGCCACCACCGCTTGAGTTCGTTCCACTTCAGCAGCGCGACGATACCCGTCAAAGATTGGCCCTGTCACACTGGCAGCAAGATTCGCCAACCAGCTATCAAACAGGTCTGCCACATGGGCGCTATCACTACTGATACCAGCGCTCAAACGCAACGCCGGTAAACGATCAGCTCGGGCGGCACTAACGCTCCAATCGGCAGACTGCAACCGCAGCCCGGCGGCGCGTACGTCAGGACGTTGTGCCAAAAGATCTGCCGGAAGACCAAGAGAGGTAATCTCTTTTAACTGCGGCAACTCGTTAGCCAGTGGCTGCCAGCGCCACGACGGCAACTCCCCGAGTAACAGGGCGAGATCATAATGTAATTGTTGCTCTTGCTCTTCAAGGGGCAACAGTGCCGCACGAAATTCCGCCACGCGCCGCTGCTGCTCAGCGACATCAACTCCTGTCACCATTCCCCGTCGATAGCGCAACTGGAGTAATTCCAATTGTTGCTGCGAGCGCTGCCAACGCTCATGCGCCAACGGCACGAGGTTCTGCTGAGTGATCAGCTGAATCCATGTATCGGCAATTTGAGCGGCAATGGTCACTTGTGCCGCCTGCCAATCGGCTCGACTGGCCTCGGCAGTCAAACGGGCTGCAGAGACGTCAGCAGCCACCCGCCCCCATAGATCGACCTCATAACTTGTCGCTAACGACAGGCCGAAACGTTGTTCAGTAACCACCTGGGTATTATTGTCAATCTGTTGCCCACGACGATTATGGCTCGCATCACCGCTATAGCTTAAGTCGGGATATTGCTCCGCTCGATTTTTGGCGAATTGAGCTTGCGATTGTTGCAGTCGCGCCCAGGTTTCATGTAAGGTTAAGTTTTGCGCCAAACCCTTTGCGATTAATTGATCAAGGTCATGCCAGTTAAAATCGTACCACCAATTTTCGCTCCCATCCTGCTGAGCACTATAGAGCGAATACGTCTCGGGTAATACCACAACTTGATCGACTCGAGAAGAGGGGGCAAAAGGTTGACAGGAGTTCAACAGCAACAGTGTTAATACCGCACAACCAACGCCTACTTTCCTAAATATTTGAACGATTTTCATCACCACCAATTTCCCTTTATAGAACGTGATTAGCCTTACCATACTCTTATTAGGCCAATAATGCGGTATCCTAGCATGACTCTCACCCTCTTTTCTCTAAAGAAGTATTAAGTTCAACGGTCTCTTTTTACACTTCTTAACCCAAATTTAAATAAATTCGATTACAATTGGGTGAGTAATGAAAAAAAGATCTATTCGATTTAAGCCACACTGGGGAAACGATGAATCACCTACTGTTGATTGACGACGATACTGAGTTGTGTGAACTCCTGCGTGAGTACCTCGAGGGAGAGCGCTTTGCCCTAACATTGGTGCACGATGGTCAGCAAGGGGCAGATCTATCGATGGACCCCTTCGATCTAGTCATCCTCGATGTCATGTTGCCAAGCCTTAATGGTCTCGATGTTCTCAAGCAGATCCGTCAGCACTCCGATATCCCCATCATCATGCTTACCGCGAGAGGCGATGATATTGATCGAATTGTCGGACTTGAGCTCGGTGCCGATGACTACCTTGCGAAACCATTTAATCCCCGTGAACTGATCGCACGAATTCGAGCCATCCAACGCCGTAGCGAAACCAACACCAGCCAGCTAACGAATAACTTGATCAACCTCGGCGACCTCACCTTGTCTCCCGGTGCGCGTCAATGCACATTACGGGGCACAGAGCTTAAGCTCACCTCTGTCGAATTTTCGCTCATCGAATACCTGATCAGTAAGGCAGGACAAGTGATCAGCCGTGAAGATCTTGTTTTACACGTATTAGGCCGCGACTTATCCCCCTATGATCGCAGTATTGACGTTCATATCAGCAGTTTACGCAAAAAACTCGGTCTTTCTCAAGATGGTTCTGAGCGGATTAAAACCATTCGCGGCATCGGCTACCTGTATGCCTTACCACATGTTGCGGAGCCAGAGAATGCGTAGTCTATTTATCAAAATATTTTTCTCTTTTATCGCTACCATTTTTCTTTCCATCAGCATTGGCGCAATCTATACCTACTACAACAAACCTGAGGGACTCCCTCACGGTCTCCGTGATTTCGCCGGCGCTGCCATCCATCAATATGCCGAACACGCCACCCAAGCATTGAATACCGGTGGCAATAAAAAATTAGAACAGTATATTGAGGACCTTTATAAAAAAAGTGGTATCCGTCTCTTTTTACTGCTCACAAATCAGCAAGTATTGACTCACGACTCAACACCCATCCCAGTCGAAGTAAAACGGATAATGCGTCGGGCCATCAAACAAGGCCATCTTGTGCGTTCAAGAGGGAAACACCAACCACAGATTGCAATTCCTCTTGGCCCCCAATTTAAACCTGCCCGTGCCATAGCCGTTCAGTTACCACCATTTGGTTCGCGTCACAGGGCACAAAAACCATTTTTTCTTGAGCTCAAATTTTTTCTCCCCCGACTGTTAAGTTTAATAGTTATCAGCGGCCTTATTTGCTATTTACTGGCACGCTCCCTTACCTCGCCGATTCGCCAATTGCGCACGGCAACGCAGCACTTCGCCGCAGGAGATTTAACATCGCGTGTCGACACCGCGAGCTATGGCAGCTCAGAGATCAATCAACTCGGTAGCGACTTCAATACCATGGCCGAACAGATTGAAGATCTCATCGTTTCGCAGCAACGGTTGCAGCGCGACATCTCTCACGAGCTACGTTCGCCCCTAGCACGACTTAACATTGCCCTCGAACTCGCGCGCCAACGCTCAGGCGATGCGGCAACGGCGGAACTTAACCGTATTGAACTCGAATCAGAACGGCTCAATGAGATGATCGGCCAACTGTTAAGTCTCAATCAGATTGATTCACAGCCGATTGATACAACCAACGTAGTTGATTTATCACGGCTACTGACACGGTTGGTCGCCGATGCAAACTTTGAAGCCCAGCATCATCAGGCAAAAGTTACCCTTGAACAGCCCGCATCATTATTGATTCACGGTTGTGAAGAACTGCTCGCGCGTGCCATTGAAAACATTATCCGTAATGCGGTTCACTATAGCCCTGCGGGTGGAACGGTAGCGGTTGAGGTCAAATTGCAAAACGACGGTGGCACATTAATTCGTATCAGCGATGAAGGTGGTGGTGTTCCAGCCCAGCAACTTGAAAAGATTTTCGAACCATTTTACCGCGTTGCCGATGCACGAGACCGACGCTCTGGCGGCACAGGAATTGGCTTAGCGATCAGCCAGCGCTCTATCAAACGCCATCAGGGTACGATCAACGCCTGTAATCGTCAAAACGGAGGATTACAGGTCACAATCACTCTCCCTTCATCTTAATTTCGTGCCGCAAGCAACCATCACCATCAAACAAGCGATGGTTGCTATTGCAAATCGTACGTTAATACGTTATTCAATAGCGCTATGACAACTACTGACCCCACCATCATTCAGCCTGACCCAAAAGAATTCATTGAACTCTACACCACCCGTATGCCATTCGGTAAATATGAAGGCTACCGACTTGTTGATCTGCCCGAACCGTATGTGGTGTGGTTCGCCAATCAGGGTTTTCCACAGGGTAAACTTGGTCAAATGCTTGAATGTGTCCACACGATTAAAGTCAACGGCCTCGAATATCTATTTGATCCGCTGCGCAACAAATAATCGACAAACTCCCTAGGGGATTCCCTTAGCAAAATTCAGGGTTTCTCCAATATTTTTCATAATAAGACGATGCTAAGCTGCATCATCATTAGAATAGCACCCGATGGCGGCCACAGTCATAACGATTTTGGCCCTAATTGCAAGCGAGGAGTTTCGCATGAACCTGTATTCACCAACCCTTACGCTAGAACCAAAACCGCAAGCCCCCCTCACGGTAGCAAAGCAGATGACCACACAGTCACTAAAAAACGGTGCCTGTCCCAACTGCGCCAACGCCACTTTTATTATCATTGCTCGGGTTGACAGTTGGGGAACCTATCTCGAAAAAGCAAATAGCTCACGTGTGGCCTATTGTGAAACCTGTGAACAAAAAGTGCAGCTTGCTTAAAAAAATATAGCCTCTCAGTGAATAAACTGGAGGCTATGGTGACATCGTTATTTTACAAATCTCAGAGGGTGGTTAACCCTTCACGAATAGCGTACTTTGTCAGTTCAGCAACGCTATGGGTATTAAGCTTACGCATAATCTGTGCTCGATGCGCTTCAATCGTTTTGACGCTAAGAAAAAGTTTTTCGGCAATCTCACGAGTTGAGTGCCCTTCGGCGAAAAGTTGTAACACTTCACGTTCACGCGGGGTGAGGGTCATCGATTTTGCGGCAGGATTTTTCTGCCCCTGTGCGCGATAATCATCGACAAGAATACTAGCAATTTCAGGGCTAAGGTATGTTTTCCCCTCGCAGACCAAATGGATCGCCTTGACTAAATCGTCATAAACACAATCCTTTAACAGATACGCTGACGCCCCCGCCTGGAGCATCTCGACGACAAAGCGTTGATCTGAATGCATCGACAAAGCAATAATTCGTGCATCAGGATACTTGCTGATAATTTGTCGCGTAGCATCAATACCATTGAGGTTTGGCATGGTGATATCCATCACCAGCACATCAGGCTGCAACGCTTCGTTCATCTGAATCATTTCACGACCATCATTGGCCTCACCAACAACATCGATATCTGGCTCACGACTCAGGAGCGTTTGAATACCCTCGCGAATAATACGGTGATCGTCTGCTAGTAGCACTCGAATAGTCATAATTTCTCCTTACGATTGTCCCTCAATAGGGATTTGCAATGTGACAACCGTGCCATGATTAGACTGCGAGTCAATTTTAAATTCACCGCCTAAATAGGTGATCCGTTCTTTAATACTTATGAGACCAAAACCGCGACCAGATAACAGGGATTGATCAATCTCTTCATTATCCATCCCCACGCCATCATCTTCAATGCTGATGGTGAGAGTCGCCGCCGCGTAATCAAGACTAATTTTGACATCCGTACCCTGTGAGTGTTTTACGCTGTTGACCAACAGTTCACGCACGGTTTTAAACAACAACACCTTGGTACTTTCGGGCAAGGCGATATTTTCCCCACGGCAGATCACTTCGTGTTGAATAGCATTCGGTAATAAAATGCGATCAGCCAGCCATTTTACCGCAGCGACAAAGCTCAAATCGTACAATGCTGGTGGACTCATTTCCGCCGTAAGGGAGCGAGTTGAACCAATGGCATCCGTTAAAAAACCTTTGATCTCACCAAGCGCTTGCTGACAGCTATTATCAGTGTGTCTTGCTTCCATCGAACACAATCTTATTTTAGCCAAAGCCAGGTTTTGACCAAGATTATCGTGAAGTAATTCAGAAAGGTGACGACGCTCCTTCTCCTCTGCCAGCGTCAGTTCCATCGATAAGGAACGCAGTTGATCGTTTTTCTCAGAAATTTCTCGGGTTTTTTTCTCCACTTGATAGCGGGCAAACAAGGAGAAACCAAGTAACGAGAACACCACTGTTACCACCGCAACGGCCACTTCAAGCAACCAACTCGGCAAGCCTGATTTTAAGCTGCGGCTAAACCAATGCTGCCAACTGCGGTAATAGATCGACTCTCGATCAGCCTTCATTTGATCAACATAGTGATCAAGAACAGGCAACAGCATAGCTTCCATGCTTTCTGAACTACCGAAATAGCTGGTTACAGGATTAAGCAAAATCGGCGTTTTGACAATATCCTCACCCAGCGTCGGCATATTATTATAAAAACGACCAAGAACAATTGCATCAACTTCGCCCTGACGTAGCGCTTGTAAGCCCTGTGACGTCATGTCGAAATTTACAAAATCAATGTTAACATTGAAACGATCAGCAAGATCTTTGATGCCACCGATACCATCATAAAAAATACAAGAATTCTCAACGGCAACGCGCTTACCTTCTAAATCGAGAATCGTTTGGATTTGTTCAGGTGTTTGACTATAGACTTGCCCCCAATCGAGAAGCACGGGGGAACGGGATAAGGCAATATCATGTTGAGATTTTATCTCAGGATAAACAGAAGGTAGCAGATCGATATCACCGATGTGTAGCAAAGGGATCAATTCACACCAAGAACCAGAAACATATTCAAGTTGCCAATCTTCCTGTTGGGCTACGTGAGCCAAAATATCGGCAAAAAAACCCTTCACCTCACCCTGTTCATCCATCCACAACACAGGAGGATCTTGAGTAATCCCCACACGGACGAGTGTCGGTTCAGCATAGCAGGGGATGGTAAGAATCAAGAGCAAAAGAACACTTGCCGTTAGCACAGCAACGATGTTCGGAAACGTCTCGTATCGTTTTGTTTTTAAATTCTCTCGCATCATAGATACATTATGGCGCAACAGAGCGTGTTAAACCATAAGGGAAACCCCTATTTTAATTTTTAAGCCGCAACTGAGCGACCCACGATTAAAACCCAAGTTGATGAAGGTTAGGGATCAGGCGTAAATAGTCGTTATAGGTCAGGTTCGTTTGCCAATGTCCTGTTGCCATACCTAACCCGACACCACCAACATAAAGTCCAATGACCAATAAGGGAAAAGCCCAAGCAGGAAGAGGTTGTCGTCTCCATGGCAATATCATATGTAGGGCGTTATCTCGACACTGGTCGACGCAGCTTAAACAACCCGTACACTCAGGACTGTGGATGGCTCCCTTTTGATCAACAGGAAGATACGATGGGCAGGCCTTACGGCAGCGTTGACACTGGGTACAGCGGTTAAGATCACGGCGAATCTTCATCGGACTGATCATACTTACCAGCCCCAGCATCGCACCATATGGACACAAGTATCGGCACCAAAAATTCTTAAAAAACAGAGAAAGAAGCGCTAAAACGGCAACGGCAGCAAAGGTTTCAAAAGAGATATCGGTGAAAAAATGGAGCATTTTCACATCACTCATAGCCCAATAGTCTGACTGTAAAAAACGCCCAAGAGCCTGACTCGGCATATCGAGGAGCAATATTTTGCAAAAGAACAGCAGCAGTAAATACTTCGCGCCGCGCAGAATACAATCGAGCCAACGCCAAATTTTAAAGTTTTCACCAACTAAGTAGTGCCCAATTTTCCATAACAGTTCCGAAACAGTACCAACAGGACACAACCATGAACAAAACGATTTCTTCGCGAATAGGCTCATCAACAAAAAGGTGAGCAACAACACCAACGCCGCAGGATGAACCAAATTAAACTCACCATTTAAGAGCAAATGACGTAGGCTCGCTAAGGCACCAATGGGTAAAAAGCCCTCCACACCCGGTGGTCGCGAATAGTAATCGCCCACGCCACCCGTTTCAAAATGGTGGACAAATAAACCAAATTGAACTCCGATAGCCACGATCCAAGCAAAAAAGCACCACTGAATAATCAAGCGCCAAATACGGGGTGTTATTTTTTTAAACGGTACGGCCATAAAACGTTATGTTCCTAACGAGAGAGTAGAATTTTGATCTGAGCCAACAGGGTCTAAAGAGATCAACTGCCATTCGGCTTGTGGAGTAAACTGTTGTTCAGGACCAAAAACATGCAAAACCCTTTTACGGTCAATAGCAAACAGAGCCACACCTTGACACTGTTGCTGTTGCAGCTGCCACTGCTCATAACTTAAAGAATCACTAAGTTCTGTCGTTTTCACCTGACCACCTTGGTCGAGAATTTTCTCCAATAAAGTATAGGTAACATTGCTACCAAAAAGGGTTTGTCCGCGATCTTTTTCTGCCACTTTCCACTTCTCGGCAATCTGATCTTCACCAAAAATTTGCAAGGTAAACATCTTCTCTGCGCCCAATTCAAGACGATAATGCATCACAGCATTGACATTATGCTCTTCACGACGTGACACCGCAAACATATGACCAATACCAACTAGATCAAGATGCCGATCAGCATGATCGGAAATGGGATTACCAAAATAAGTGGGGAAACCTTCATTTCGTGCTTTTGAGATGTTCTCCCAACCAGCATCGGCAAGAAGCACACGAAAATCATGCTCTATTAGAGTTTTGGCAATGGTTCGAGCAACCCGGTTAGCACCAACAAACAGAATTCCACGTGGTTCAGGCTCAGCAACCCCGAGCCATAGAGCAATCGGCCGAGCGGTGGCGCTTTGCAGCAGCACCGTGCCAATGATCACTAAAAATGTCAAAGGCACTAAGGAGCTTGCCCCAGCAACTCCTGCGTGCTCAAGTTGCATGGCAAACAGAGCCGCAACCGCCGCGGCAACAATACCACGAGGGGCAATCCATGCCAGGAGATGGCGTTCGGGCCAGCTTAGCGATGATCCGCGCGCTGAGATCATAATATTCAGCGGCCGGGCTAAAAATTGAATCGCTAAGAAAACAACCACTGCAGACCAGCCCAGTTGGGTAAACTCAACAAAATCGAGGCGTGATGCGAGGATAATAAACAACAACGAGATCAACAGGACACTGAGACTCTCCTTAAAATCAAGAATCTCCTCCATATCGACCCCAGGCATGTTGGCTAGCCACATGCCAAGCACCGTCACTGTGACCAAACCCGATTCGGCTTGAAGTAAATTTGACAATGAGAAGGTGCCAAAAACCAACGCGAGAGCACAAAGATTATGTAAATATTCTGGAATCACATGACGACGCAGAGCGATGCCAAACAAGTAGCCACCTAGCGCGCCAATAACAAAACCGACCAGCACAATAAGCCCAAAAGTTTGTACTGTTGAACCAATCGCTGCTTGACCACCGCCCGCAATAATGAACTCATAAACCAGAACCGCTAACGACGCACCAATGGGATCAATGACAATCCCTTCCCAGCGAAGGATCTTAGCAATAGAAGCCTTGGGGCGCACGGTTCTCAGCATCGGCGCAATAACCGTTGGCCCTGTCACAACTGAAATAGCACCAAACAGGAAGCACAATTCCCACTCTAAACCAAGAGCCCAACGGGTTGCCAAAGTGGTGATGGCCCATGTCACACATAGACCGACGGTCAACATGTTACGCAGGACCCTCTGCATACCGCAAATTTCTCGATACTTCAGAGTTAAACTGCCCTCAAATAAGATCACCGCAACGGAGAGTGAAACAAAAGGGAACAGCAAATCACCGAGAATTTCATCGGGTGAGACAAGCTGCAACACCGGCCCAGCAATAATCCCCGTCATCAGCAAAAAGATAATTGCTGGCAACTTGATCCGCCACGCTAACCACTGACAGACACTGCTGACTACAAAAATTGCAGCAAATAGAGCAACTGTTTGTTCAATTCCACCATGTTCCATTGCTATAGATTCCACTCTTTAAAAGGATGCTTGATCAAATTCGAATTAAAATAACGCTGATCATCGGTCACTTCATTGCCTAACCAGATGGGTCGCAAAAACTCTTCATCTTCACGCGTCAGTTCCACTTCAGCGACCAACAGGCCATTATTGTCGCCAAGGAACTCATCTATTTCCCACACATGCCCCTTAAACTCGACATGATAGCGCCATTTCTCGATAATGGGTTGTTCACACAGTTGAGCCAACATCTGCTGCGCATCGTTCACAGGGATCTCATATTCAAACTCCGCGCGGCTGGCACCACAATTTTTACCCTTCACAGTTAACCACGCACAATCATCGGCAATACGCACCCGCACGGTGCGTTCAGGGGTACACGACAGATATCCTTGAGAAAACTTCGATTTTGATCGCGCCTGCTGGCGCCACTGATCGTCCGCTAGTAAAAATTTTCGTTCTATTTCAACCGCCATACCAACCTCATTCATTATTAAACCAAAACACAGCAAAACTTACACCGCTCACGCCACACAACGAAAGTGTGCTTTCGTGCGCAAAACATTACAACTAAACAATAATTCTTCAAATCATACCACTACCAACTCCTAGCGCCAAACAGTCTGCGAACTTTTCCTTGACAGCGTACAGTAAACTGGACGAAGGTCTAACAGACTGTCGGACGTCATATCGACCTGCCCCGTTAAGTCCGATAGCCTACTAGTAACCTGTCAACAATCC
>Ga0193962_1001327_pt1 | contig 11568 bp, 11 predicted proteins | sample FB_5_MG_FD_140335 | JGI IMG/M metagenome (GOLD analysis project Ga0193962, IMG submission 140335) | Microbial mat bacterial communities from the Broadkill River, Lewes, Delaware, United States - FB_5_MG | ecosystem: Environmental > Aquatic > Freshwater > River > Microbial mats | place: USA...
AAAGATGTTTTTGAAGAGTATTATTTACCAATTGCACTATTGTATGCAGGTGGATTATCGAATATTTTAGATAGATTCACTTATGGTGGAGTTGTTGATTATTTTTATTGGCATTATGGTTTTAAATTTGCAATATTTAATATTGCAGATGTGATTATAAATATTGCAGTTGCCTTGATTATTTATAAACAAATAGTACAAATGAGAGAAGATAAAAAGAAAAAACAGATTAAATCTTGAATTTTGTAGCTTAAAATAAATTTAGCTATAATCCAAGAAATTTTAGAAAATTACAGGAAGAATTGATATGGGTCAAACAATAACAGAAAAAATTTTTAGTGAGCATGTTGGTAAAGAAGTATATGCTGGAGAGATAGTTAGAAGTTCAATTGATATGGTAATTGGAAATGATATTACTACACCAATTTCTATTAAAGCATTTGAAGATGGTGGTTTTGAAAAATTAATGAATCCTGAAGGTTTTGCAATTGTACTTGATCACTTTATCCCAGCAAAAGATATAGCATCAGCAAATCAAGCAAAAATCTCAAGAGATTTTGCAATGAAACATGATTTAAAATATTTTTTTGATGAAAAAGATATGGGAATTGAGCATGCACTTTTACCTGAAAAAGGTTTAGTATTACCAGGTGATGTAATTATTGGTGCAGATTCACACACATGTACACATGGTGCTCTTGGAGCATTTTCTACAGGTATGGGAAGTACAGATATCTCTTTTGGAATGATTACAGGTGGTAACTGGTTTAAAGTTCCTGAATCAATCAAAGTTGTATTTAAAGGTAAGCCAGGTCCTTATGTAACTGGAAAAGATTTAATCTTAGAAATCATTAGAATTTTAGGTGTTGATGGAGCTTTATATAAAGCTTTAGAGTTCACAGGTGATACAATTCAGTATTTATCAATGGATGATAGATTCTCTTTATGTAATATGGCTATTGAAGCTGGTGCTAAAAATGGTATTGTTGCATATGATGATGTTACAAAAGAGTTTTTAGATAAAACAGCTGAATTAAATGGTGGATTAAGAGCAGAACCAAAAATTCATTATTCTGATGATGATGCAAAATATTGTCAAGTTATTGAAATTGATGTAGCATCTTTAGATCCTGTAATTGCATATCCATTTTTACCATCAAATGGTCATTCTGTAAATCAAGCTGTTGTAGATGACATTAGAGTTGATCAAGTATTTATTGGAAGCTGTACAAATGGTAGATTATCAGATTTTAAAGTTGCAGCTGAAATTTTAGAAGGTAAAAAAGTTGCACGTCATGTAAGACTTATTGTAACTCCAGGAACTCAAAAAATCCTAAGAGATGCACAAAAAGCTGGATATATTGATATTCTTGTTGATGCAGGAGCTGTTGTATCTAATCCAACTTGTGGGGCCTGTTTAGGTGGATATATGGGAATTCTTGGTGATGGTGAAGTTTGTATTTCTACAACAAATAGAAACTTTATTGGAAGAATGGGTTCAAGAAGCTCAAAAATTTATTTAGCAAATAGTGCAGTAGCAGCAGCATCTGCTATTTCTGGATATATTACAGATCCTCGAAGTTTATAATATGTTAAATCCTCCATTCTTTGAAATTACCTGTGTGATTTTATGTGGAGGTAAAAGCTCAAGAATGGGAGAAGATAAGTCTCTTCTTCCTTTTTCTTCTTCTAAGACTTTAACTCAATATCAATTTGATAGATTAAAACCTTATTTTAAAAATATTTATCTCTCTTCAAAAACAGATAAATTTGATTTTATAAGTGCTAATGAACTTATTTTAGATGAAAATAAAGATGTATTTTCTCCAATCTTAGCACTTAATACTATTTTTGATAAATTGAAAAATCAAAAGGTATTTATAATAACTGTTGATACCCCACTTGTTTCTATAGAATCAATTTCAAAGTTAATTGATGAATCAAAAGGTATTGATATTTGTGTAGCACAAACTGAAAAAATACATAATTTATGTGGAGTTTTTTCTTCAAATATAAGTTTAACTATTAAAAATATGATAGAAAATGACATACATAAGATTGGATATTTAATAAAAAATAATAAATTTAAAGTTATAGAATTCAAGAATGACAATGAATTTATAAATATTAATAATAAAAATGACTATTTAAATGCACTAAATTATATAAGAAAAAATTATAATTATGATAACTAAATAATCTTAATATATAAGTGTCTTATTATCTCTTTTTTGCTATCCTTAAGCTATACTTATTATAATAAATAAAGGAAGCAAAATGGCAAAAAATGAACTAGATAAAGCACTAGAACTAGTTGATTCAGAAATAAAGAAATCTGGACTTTCAAGAAGGGAAGCTTTTAAACTAGCAGGCCTTGGAAGTGCTGCTTATTTAATGGGAGGAACGCAGTCTCAAGCTAATACTGAATTAAAAGCTAGTGAAGCTACAGGGAAAATTCTTATTATTGGTGGAGGATTAGCTGGAATCTCAACAGCAGCTAGACTTGCAAATACATTATCAAATCCTGATATAACTATCATTGAGCCAAATCCAAAATCAGTATCATATCAGCCAGGAACTACACTAATCGCATCAGGTATTTATACAAAAACAGATATTGATTATAATACAAGTGATTATGTTCCTAAGGGCGTTACTATTATCAAAGATAAAGCGATTGATTTTAATCCTGAATCTAATAGTGTAGCTTTAGAGTCAGGAGAAACACTTACATATGATTTTTTAGTTGTTGCTGCAGGAATTACTTTAGATTATGGATCTATTAAAGGATTAGAAGAAATAGGAGATGCTTATACAGCAGGAGATGCCTCTAAGATACTTAAAACTTTTGGTGACACAGGTGTAACATCTGTTTACAATGTGGATTCAGCCGTTGCTATGTGGGATCAAATGCAAAAGTTTATTCAAAAAGCTAAAAATGGACAAAAAGTAAAAGGTGTATTTACAGATCCTGCAACTGCAATTAAATGTGGGGGAGCTCCAAAAAAAGTAATGTATCTTACAAATGCAAGATTAGTAGAAGCTGGAGCTAGAGAAAATGCTGAATTAACTTTTTATCCAGATGGTGGAAAACTTTTTGGTGTTAAAGAGTATGCTGATGCAATTGAAAAACAATTTATTGCAAGAGATATGAAGTGGAATTTTAACCATAATTTAGTTGGTGTTGATATAGCTAAAAAAACTGCAATATTTGATAAACATTGGCAAGAAAAAGGTGCTTATGATAAAGATTTAGAAGAATATGAAATGGTTACAAAACATTTAAATGTTGAAGTGCCTTTTGATTTTTTACACATTACACCTCCTCAAAAAGCTCCAGATGAGATTGGAAAATCTGCAATTGGTTCAGCAAAAGGTTGGGTTCCTGTAAATAAAGAAACACTTCAACATGTAAAATATAAAAATATTTTTTCTTTAGGTGATATTGCTGCTGTTCCTATGGGAAAAACAGGTGGAAGTGTTAGAAAACAATATAAAGTTTTAGTTGATAATTTAGTTTCTGTAATGGAAGGGAAAGAGCCAACAGCTAAATATGCTGGATATACTGTTTGTCCATTAATTACTGATATTGGGAAAGTTATGTTAGCTGAATTTGACTGGACAGCAAAACCAACACCTTCATTCCCACTAGATCCTACACAAGAGAGATACTTATGGTGGTTATTAAAAGTTTATCTGTTAAAACCAATGACTCAATATGGTATGTTAAGCGGAAAAGCTTAGGAAATTATTTTGAAGAAGGAATTGATTATCTTTTTAGTGATTACCTTAGTTTTAACTATTGGTCTTCATTACAAAGAATTTTTAGAATACCCAATTCAACACTTGCAAAATTTTCCCAATTCAGCAGCTTACGGATTGGGAATCTTTCATCCATTAGTTTTTGCTACTGTTGTGTATGTAATATTTTTGATACCAAGAGGAATATACAAACTATTTAAAAGGAAATAATCATGAAAAAAATACTAAGTAGTTTTGCACTTGCTTCATTATTAACAATAAGTCAATCTTATGCTCAAGAAAATAAAGTCACACCTGAGATTGCTGAATTAATAAAAAAACATAATTTAGAACAAGTAGAATTTGATTACGTACAAAAGAAAGTAGGTATTGGATTTAGGGGTGGTGCACAAGCAATTTTAATAGATGCTAGACCTGCTTTAAAATATGAAAAAGGAACAATTCCTTCTAGTTTAAATATTACAGATTCAAACTTTGAAAATGATTATAATCAAATAATAAACTTAGCAAAAGATAAAGAGTTAATTGTTTTTTGTGCAGGTTATAATTGTGAAAAAAGTCCAATTGTTGCTCAGCTATTGAAAAAAAATGGACATAAAAATGTAAAAGTTTATTCAGCAGGTGAACCTGATTGGGCTAGTAAAAGCTATCTTGAAATCGGTACAAATGTAGTAAAAGCATACCAAGAAAATAATAGTGCTTTACTTGTAGATACTAGACCTCAGATTAAATATTTTCAAGAAACAATTCCTGGAAGTTTATCTATTCCTGATACTAATTTAGATAAATTAATTGGAAGACTTCCTATTGATAAAAATGAAAAAATAGTTACATTTTGTGCAGGATATACTTGTGAAAAATCAAATATCGTTGCAAATAAATTATATAGTGAAGGTTATAAAAATGTTTCAGTTTACGCAGCTGGTCTTCCTGCTTGGAAAGAAGCTGGATTAGGAACAACAGCTAATGCAAAAGCAAAAGTAAAAACTGAAGCAAAAGAAAAGAAACAATTTACTCCTAATGGTGCTAAATTAGGTGAAGATGAAGGAAGTATTGATGGAGAGTGGTTAAAAGCTCAAATCCTTGAAAATAAAGTTCCTGAGTATATTCAAATTGTAAATGTTTTAAGTGCAAAAGATTTTAAAAAAGGCCATATCAAAGGTTCAATAAATATTGAAGCTGATAAATTAACTGCAAAAGAACTATTTGAAAAACTTCCAAAAGGAAAAACAATAGTATTCAATTGCTCAGCAGGTGCTAGATCTATTGAAGCTTGGAGTAAATTAAAAAAAGAGAAAGTAGATATTTCTGATATTTTATATTTTGATGCAAATATCACTTGTGAAGGGGAAAAGTGTAAGATTGAAGTTAATGAGCCTTTAGGAGCTTAAGTTCAATTTTATGGTATAAAAAAAGGCTAGGAGCATATGCTTCTAGCCTTTTTTAGTGTTTGTGCAAATTTATTTTAGTGCAGCTTTAGCAGTTACTACTAATGATGCAAATGCAGCAGAATCATTCATAGCCATATCAGCTAAGATTTTTCTATCTAATTCAATTGCAGATAATTTTAATCCGTTCATGAATCTTGAGTAGTTAATATCATTTAATCTACAAGCTGCATTGATTCTTATGATCCATAATTTTCTTATGTCTCTTTTTTTCTGTCTTCTATCTCTGAAAGCATAAACTAAAGATCTTTCTAATTGTTCTTTAGCTTTTCTAAAGTGTTTTCTTCTACCACTGAAGAAACCTCTAGCAGCTTTTAATACTTTCTTATGTCTTCTTCTTCTAACAACACCAGTTTTAACTCTAGGCATATATATTTCCTTTCTTTACCATTATTTTTGTAATAAGGTGTCAGCAAATGCTGAACTTTTCCATCATTGATGGAGGGACAAAAAATTACTTAAATTTAAGTAATTACGCTTTACACAATGCTGCAAGAATCCTACCAGCATCAGTTTTGTGAACTGTTTTAGGACCTCTTAGATTTCTTTTTCTTTTTTGCGTCATTTTAGTTAAGATATGGCTTCTAAAAGCTGATCCTCTTTTAATTGACCCGTTTTTCTTCACTTTAAATCTTTTTAAAGCGCCACTAACACTTTTCATTTTTGGCATTGAAGAATCCTCCTTATAAATTTGCGTTTTCATAAATTATATGAAAAAGTTTTGGATTATACTTAAATTTTGATTAACTTAACTTTAAATAAAGTTGAAAAATAGTTTTTAGGGAGTAAAGAAGAGAAATTTCTCTTCTTTATGCTTATAAGTCTTAGTCTTTTTTAGGAAGAGCCATCATATTTACGTATCTTCCTTCTAGTTTTGGTTCTTTATCCATTACCGCTAAATCTTCAATCATTGGCCAAACTTTGTTTAAAACATCAACACCAGCTTGAGGATTAGCCATTTCTCTACCTTTTAGAAAAACTCTAAATTTAACATGATTCCCTTCTTCTAAGAATTCTCTTGCATGTTTAACTTTATAGCTAACGTCATTTTCAGCAATTTTAACAGAAAGTTTAATCTCTTTTACAACAATAACTTTCTGATTTTTTTTAGCTTCTTTTTTCTTTTTTTCTTGTTGGTATCTGAATTTACCATAATCCATAATTTTAGCAACTGGAGGCTTTCCATCTGGAGCAATTAATACTAAGTCAAGACCTAACTCATCAGCAATTTTAAGTGCTTCTGCAGTACTAATAATACCATAATTAGTTCCCTCATCACTTGTACATCTAACCTCTTTTGCTGTAATCATTTCGTTCATGATTACATCGTCTTTTCTTTTATCTTTACTCAAATTTCGCTTCCTTTAATTATTTCATTTAGCATTGATATAAATTCATCTTTGCTCATATTTGATTGTTCTCTTGTTCTTCTGTTTCTTAATGCAACAGATTTATTAGCAACTTCCTCATCACCGATAACAACTATCATTGGAACTCTTTGTTTCTCCGCCATTCTAATTCTTTTGTTTAAACTTTCGTTCATATCAAAGATTTTAGAATCCATTTCATTTTGTTGTAGTTCTCTTTGTAACTGTTTTGCATATTCAACATGAGTGTCTGCAATTGGAACAAAAATTACTTGAGTAGGTGCGATAGCAAATGGAAATTCTCCCGCACAGTGTTCAGTTAAAATACCAATAAATCTCTCAAAAGAACCTAGAATTGCTCTATGAATCATTACAGGTTGTTCTTTTTCACCTTTGTCATTGATAAACTCAGCATTAAATCTTGAAGGTAAGTTCATATCTACTTGAACTGTTCCACATTGCCATTTTCTTCCAATTGCATCAAGAATTTTAATGTCGATTTTTGGACCATAAAATGCTCCTCCACCTTCATCAATACCATAAGCGATATTTTTTTCATTTAAAGCATCCATAATACCTTGAGTTGTTTTTTCCCAAAAAATATCATCACCAATAGCTTTTTCAGGTTTTGTAGATACTTCAATCTCATATTTGAAATCAAACATTTTTAATAATGCATCAACAAACTCTAAAACCTCAAATATAACTTCTTTTATCTGATTTTGAGTACAGAAAATATGTGAATCATCTTGAGTAAACTCTCTTACTCTAAATAATCCATGCATAGCTCCAGACATTTCATGTCTATGAACAACACCATATTCAAAAAGTTTTTTTGGAAGATCTTTATATGAAACTAATGAGCTTTTAAATATTTGAATATGTCCAACACAGTTCATAGGTTTAATACCATACTCTTGTTCATCAATAGTAGTAAAATACATATTTTCTTTATAGTTAGCATAGTGACCTGATATTTTCCACATTTCAGCTTTTAATATCTCAGGACCACGAACAGGTTCATAACCTCTAATTCTATGTGCTTTATATAAAATATGTTCTAATTTAGATCTAAGTCTTGCACCATTTGGTAGCCACATTGGAAGACCAGCACCAATATCATCATTAAATGTGAAAAGTTCTAACTCAGTCCCAAGTTTTCTGTGGTCTCTTTTCTTAGCTTCTTCAATCATTTTAGAGTAGTCAAATAAAGCTTGTTTATCAAAAAAAGCAATACCATATATTCTAGTAATCATTTCATTTTTTTCATCACCACCAAGGTACGCACCAGCTACTCTTGTTAATTTGAAAGATCTAATCATTCTAGTATTTGGTAAGTGAGGACCTCTACATAAGTCTTCAAAATCACCTTGTTTATATATAGTTAAAGTATCATCTTTGATATTTTTAAGAACAGCTTGTTTTAATTCATCATTTTTGAATTTTTCATAAAACTCTTCTTTTGTAGTTTCATGTCTAGTAATAGGAAGTTTTCTATCTGCGATTTCTTTCATTTTCTTTTCAATAGTCGGTAAATCTTCATCTGAGATTTTACTTTCTACTTTGAAATCATAGTAAAAACCTTCTTTTACAACAGGTCCAACGAAGAATTTTGCTTCAGGGTAAAGTTCTTTGATAGCTTGAGCCATCATGTGAGCACAAGAGTGTCTTAAAATATCTAAAGATTCTTTTGAATCATCAGCTTTAATCTCTTCTCCTTGGATATTTAAAGCCAGAGCAGTTTGAAGGTCATAGACTTGACCATCTTTTAATATACCAATAGGTTCCAATAAATTCCTTTTTTTCTTAATTATTTATTAAATTACGATTATTTTACCTCAAAGTGACTTAAACTTAATGAGATATAAGTTAATTTAGAGAAATTTTGTTACAATTGCCTATGATTTTAAACTTATCAAAAATAAAAACAGAAAGCTTACTGTTATTTTGTAAAGACTTGATTCTATCGTACAAAGATGGTATTGATATAGAAAAATATGGTGTTGATAAAAATATTATTGAAAAATTTAATAATATTGGAAATGATATGTTAAAACAAATTCTAAATATAACTTTGCCAGATAAGTATTATTTAGAAAATAGAAAACATTACAGAATCAAAGCTATATTGGACGGTTATAATTTTATTAATAATGAAATATCAAAAGAGTTAAAACAAAACGAAGCTTTTAATCCATCTATGTTATATTTTTCACTGCTTGCTGTTTGGTTTAAAGAACTAAATAAAGAATCACGTTCAAAAGAGTATATATATTTTATTCTTTATCCATATGCAAATGTATATGATAAATTACTAGTAGAGATGAAAAATAAAGAGTTTAAAGAGTTAAATATAAAAATGATTGAATTAGCTGAAAAAGTAATTTATAAATTTGATAAATATTCTTTTAGATAAAAGAAGATAAAAAGAGGAAAACCTCTTTTTATTTTTGTATTAGAATCTATATCTCATATAAGCTCTAACATCTTGTGCTGATTCAACTGGATTTTGTCCCGCTGCTTGAGCTTGTGCCATTGTCATAGGTGTACCATCTGCTCCAAAAAATGAGTTTGAACCAGTGTAGTCATATTTCATATATACATAACTAAGACCAAAACTTAAAGCATCTGTTAATTTTTGAGTTCTATAAACTTCCCATGCTTGACCACGAGTTGCTATTTTGCTTCCTGCGTATGTATCTTCACCATAAGTCATAGATCTCCAGTATTTACTACCTTTATTCCATTCTAATCCAATTTTTGCATCATCAGGAGTTAAGGGACAAGGAGCATTTATTCCTAGCCAAACAGAAGTTCCAACTTCAGAGTCAGTAGAACCAAGCATTCCTAAAGAATTAGGATTTGTTTTACTAGCAGCGAATGAAGCAAAAAATACAGTATTATCTAAATAATCAGATATACCATTTCCAATACCTTCTGTTTTGAATAATATTGTTGCAAAATCTATATCACCAACATCTTTAAATGCTGGATTTGCCATTTGTAAATCATAAGCAGTTGTTGCACTTGGTGCAGCTAAATAATTACTATATGCTCCTCCATAAGAATTTAATGAGTTTTGATCAAATCCAATTAAATTCCAAGCTTTTGCATAATTTGTATGAATAGAGTATTGTCCATCATCATAAGGAACAGCGATGATTCCTAATAAGTCTACATCTACATTTTTTGTATCATCAGCAGCATATGCAGCCCCTGACATATCAAATCTTGGTTTTGCATTTGTTAAACCTCTTCCTGCACAAATCTTAAACCAAGAACCTCTAAATCCAGTAGCTGCTTCAGTATCAAATCTAAATGAAAAACCGTCAAACTCAACATCAACAACATGAGATAAAGGAGAATTCTCTTTTTGGTCATTTCTAAGATTTATAGGTAGTCCATCAGTTGAAGGTCTTCTTCCAACTGAGGCACTCCAAGGAACATCTGTTCCTAAGAAAGTTTCATTTGAATATAACCAATATGCTTCTTTTAACTTAATTGTATTATCTGTTGCATTTTCATTTGTAACCCAGTCAAAGTTTGCATAACCTGGATTTGTATTTGATTGAGAGTGATTGGCAGTATCTCCAAATGCTTTATTATAAGATAGTTTTCCATGAAATGATGAATTTTCATCAGCTTTATATCCCATACCAAGCCATAATCTATTTGTCATTAGTGCATTATTTTTAGATTTTGTACCGTCAGCATGTTTATATTGGATATTGTCAACTTGTGTTCTAAAATCTACATCCCATTTTAGATTGTCATTACCACTTTGAATTTTTGCAGAAGTTGCTGTTTTTGAAACAGTGTCAAGTTTTTTTTCTATTTTTTCTATTCTTTTTTCATCAACTGTTGAAACAACAGGTGTTGTCGCTTGTTGTTTTTGTTGATCTTCCATCTTTTTTTCCAAAGCATCAATTTGTGCTTTTAAAGCTTGGATTTGATTATACATTTCTTTATTAATATCTTGAGCAATTGATGCTGTAGACAAGGCAGCTATTGCAGATAGCGCTATAATACTTTTTTTCATGTTTTCCCTTTTTTTGTATGTTGAACTTGTGCTTAAATATTTAAAATAAGCATTAAAAAAGGGTGAGATTAATCACCCTTTAAAAATGTTTTTAATAAATCTACTATTTTTCTTAGCAAGAAGGTACATTACCTGAATCATTTGCAAATTCGATTGCAAAATCAGAAATGTGATCTTGAATTGATTCTTTAACATCTCCAGCTTTTACGTTTGGGCAAATTTTAATAATTTCTTCTTCAAATTTACCAGAAGCTTTTAATTCTTTCCACTCTTCTTGAGAATGTTTAGCAGCAAATTTTGCTCCTGTCATACCACAAGGCTCTTTTAGTATTTTACTAAATAATTTTTGACCTTTTACTGCATCTGCAGATAAAGTAGAAGATGCAATACCTAGTGCTAATGTTCCTGCCATAATGATTTTTAATAATTTCATATTATACTCCTAATGAAAACTTAGCTATGATTATAACTAATATTTATAAAAAAATACTTATAAAAAAATATAATAATTAAAGAGAGTAAAATGAAGTATTTCCTGCTAAAAGAAATAACTGAGTATTTAAGCCATAATGCCCAGAATATAAAGTTTATAAAGAGAATTGACAATAATATAATTATAATTGAATTTAATAATAAGAATACATTATATTTTGATTTATCAAAAAGTAATAGTAGTATATTTAAATGCAAGAAAAACATATCTTCAAAAAAAGATTTTAATGCACCCTTTGATATAGCCTTGCAAAAAAGATTTAACAATTCTAATATTGAAAATGTAGAACTATACAATGATGACAAAATTATAAATATAAGAGTAAATTCATCATCCTCTTATAAAAAACAAACAACAATATTACAATTAGAGTTCACAGGAAAACATACAAATATAATTATCCTAGATGAAAATAGGGTGATTTTAGAAGCTTTAAGACATATTGATGAATTTTCATCA
>Ga0193962_1001330_pt1 | contig 11554 bp, 8 predicted proteins | sample FB_5_MG_FD_140335 | JGI IMG/M metagenome (GOLD analysis project Ga0193962, IMG submission 140335) | Microbial mat bacterial communities from the Broadkill River, Lewes, Delaware, United States - FB_5_MG | ecosystem: Environmental > Aquatic > Freshwater > River > Microbial mats | place: USA...
TAAAAGCTATAAAACTAGTATTATTGTTCGTTCTTAAGCTCATTTAGAGATTTTAAATAATGATACTCTTCAAGATTAGACCATGTTCTTGCTTTATCTATGAATTCTTTTTGGCTAGTATAAATCTCTTTAAAAAGTTTATTTTCTTTTGAGTATTGTTCAAAGATGAGTTTTTTAGAGTTTTGGATATCAAGTAATACCTTTTTAGGTAATGACCTTATTTGGATATTTGGAAAATCTTTTTGAATTTTATCCCATGCTTTTAATGATTCATAAAAATTTTCATAGTATAAATCATAAGATGCTGCTTTTATCGCAGTAGTTAGTATTACTTGATATTGATGAGGTAATTGTTCATAGGCTTCTTTATTTACTAAAAATTGTGTTTGAGATGCTGGTTTATTCCAACTAGTGTAGTAATATGGTGCAACTTTATGGTAGCCTATTTTGATATCCATGCTAGGTGAAGTACCATTGATCATATCAAGTTCTCCATTTAAAAAAGCATCATTGATTTTGCTTGTGGGATAATTTTTGATGTTAACTTTATACATGGATAATATTTCTGTTGTTATCCCTGTCGTATTTACATTTAATCCGTTAAAATCAGATATATTAGTAATCTCTTTTTTAAACCAACCACCCATTTGGCTCCCTAAGTCACCACCAGGAAAGGCTAAAAGATTAAATTTTCCATAAACATTTGCCATATATTTTTGGCCACCACCATAATAAAACCAACTATATTGTTCCTTCATTGTCATACCCAATGGAATCCCTGTAAACCAAATGGTATTTATATCTTCATCTTTCCATTGTATAGAATCTGTGTGTGCAATGCTATAGTTGTTTTTTTGAACCATATCTATAATATCTGATGATGGTTGAAGCTTTTCTAATCCATCAATTTTGATCACAAATTTTCCATTACTCATATCTTTTACCATTCTTGAAATTTTAAAAGAGGGTGAAGATAACGGAGTAAGAGTACTTTTCCAGTTTAGCGCAAGTTTCCACTCTATATCTATTTTCGCAAAAAGTTCAGTTGAAAGTAGTATAGCTGACAATAGATATATAGAGATTTTACTCATAAGATGGAATCCTTTATTGGTACATTATAGTTTATATTAAAACTATTGTACTTTATAATTCATTTTGTCTCGTTTAAATTTTAGATAAGGAGTTTCAATAACATGATTAGTTTTATATTGTGTAAAATCCTCTTTAGCAGTTATTGTTTCTACTATTTTTTCCATAGATATTAAGTTTTCCGTATTTAGTTCTTCTATTAAATGTGTATGGTGTTCTATTAAACTATCGAATGCAAAATTATAATCAAAACCTAATGAACCTTTTCCATTGAGTAGCTTTTTAATAAATATCCAATTTGAAAATATAGTATTCCAAGCTCTTTTTTGATCTGATGTAATACATAAAGATGTAACAATTGATCGCCATTATATAATCCAAAATAAGCTTGATGATTTGTCCATAACTCACTTACCCACCAATCTTCAAATGCTGGTAAACCTTTAAAAGGTGGTAAGTTCTTTTCTTCTATATTTTCTTCTATATTAGAAACTAAAACAGATAAATGAAGCACTAAAATAGGGATATGTAAATTTAACATACCTAACTTATCAATATTTTGAGAATCTATATTTTTTAATAATTCTGCCCAATCTTTTTTAATCTCTTTTAGTTCATCATATAATTCAGAATGAATTCTTAAATTTAAATTTATGGTAGCCTCTGCAATTGCAAATATCTCCTCATCTTCTATATCTACATCGTAAGGTAGTTCGTCAACAATCATCATAGCTTCAAGTTTTTGATCATTAGTCATCACTAAATCTCGTTTAAGTCGAACTTTTTGATATTTGTAATAATTACGTCTTACTATGGCATCTTTTAGTAAGGCTTCTTTTTCTACTTCCATTAAGCCACGTTGTTGTAGCTCTTTGAGTATGATTTCATTTTTTTCGAGTGCTTCTTGAGATTTTTCTAAACCCATTTCCGTAGAAGCTGCTGCCATCGGTGATAATTTATTTACACCCTCTTCATGGTCTTTTAATTGATGTTTTAAGATTTTTATTCTATGTTGATTTTGCTTGATTAAATCTTGTATGGCTATAATTGCATTCATAATAAAACTCTCTTTATAATTATCTTAGTATTATTTTAGTCTTATTTTAATAATATCATTATTAAACGTTATTTTTTATTATTATATAAAGATTTATATTTTACAGAAAGGAAAAACTTGGAAATTTTAAAAAATGAATTAATAAGCTTTATAGTTATAATTATAGTAGTTATAATGTTGGCATTTTTAACAAAAATTATGGAAGATAAATATAAAGATAAATAAATTATTTATCTGAATTAATTTTAATATTTAAGAAAAATAAAATTTTTTTAAGAAAAACAGTCTAAAAAAACTCTTTTTTAAGTAGAAGGGGTGTAAAATAAATAAAATTTTTAATCAAATTATTATAAAGGTAGACTAAATGTTTGGTATGGCGTCGCAAAATGACTTAGAAGTAATGGATAAATTCTTTAATGAATTTATGGAATTTGTAACAAATAAAAAAAACAAATTTAATTTTGATGGACAATCATCAAATTCTAATGTTAATAAAATGTTAGAAAAATGGTCTAATCAGGCAGAAGAATTAGACAAAAGAATGAAAGATGACATGCGAGTTATGGGAGAAATTGTTCTTACTACAGATAAGATAGAACAGGGTATCTTTAAGTGTAGAGTAAATTCTAATACAAATAACCCAATGTTAATGACATTAAAAATAAATATGAATAAAATGCTTGATTCTACTGAAAAAACAATGGATGAATTATCTCGTATATTAACAGCATATTCTAATGATGATTTTAGAGAAAAAATTAAAATTGATCCTAAATTAAAAGAAAACATGCTTGATGTTATGGAAAGTGTAAATCAACTTGGTGGTTCATTATCTAAAGGTGCAAAAGAAAATTTAAGTAATGGTCAGCATTTAGAGTCTAGTTCTGCTACGATGACAGATTCTGTAAATAATTTGGCTGATAAAGCAAATCAACAAGCTGCCTCATTGGAAGAAACAGCTGCAGCTGTTGAAGAGATTACGAGTATTACAAGAAATAATGCTAATAATGCAGTTCAAATGTCACAACTTGGTGGAAAAGTTCAAAGTGCAGTATCTGAGGGTATGGTTCTTGCAAATCAAACATCAACTGCGATGGATAGTATTAATGAACAAGTAACAGCAATTAATGAAGCGATTACTGTTATTGATCAAATTGCATTTCAAACAAATATTCTTTCACTTAATGCAGCTGTTGAAGCTGCAACTGCAGGTGAAGCTGGAAAAGGTTTTGCCGTTGTTGCTCAAGAAGTAAGAAATCTTGCTTCAAGATCAGCAGAAGCAGCTAATGAGATTAAGTCATTAGTAGAAAGTGCTGCAACAAAAGCAAACGAAGGTAAAAAAGTTTCTGATGAGATGATTAAAGGTTATGAAGCTTTAAATACAAATACAAATGAAACAATTAGTTTAATTGAAGATGTAAGTTCAGCTTCAAAAGAGCAAATGACAGGTATTGAGCAAATTAATGATGCAGTAACTATGTTAGACAGAGTAACTCAAGAAAATGCACATGAAGCCAGTTCAGTTGCAGAAATTGCAATTGATGTAAGTAAGTTAGCAAATGATCTTGTATCAGATGCAAGTAGCAAAAAATTTAACTAAAGGAGTAGATGATGGCAAGAGAAACAGTATTAGATGAATATGCTTTTTTAGTAAGTGAGACTGATGCAAAAGGAACTATAAAGTTTGCGAATGAAGATTTTTGTAAAGTAGCAGGATACGAACTAGAAGAATTATTTGGTCAACCACATAGTATGGTAAGACATCCAGATATGCCAAAAGCTGCATTTAAATCTTTATGGGAAACAGTACAAAGAGGTGATATTTGGACTGGATACGTAAAGAATGCAACAAAAGATGGTGGATATTACTGGGTATATGCAACTGTATTTCCATTTGAATCATGTGATGGAAGTAAAGGATACTTATCGTGTCGAAGAAAACCAAGTAAAGAAGAGATAGCAGAACACGAAGCCTTATACAAAGAGTGGAAACGAGTAGAATAGGGTAGCTATTCTTTTTATTTTTAAAACCATCGATTTAAATCGATGGTTTTTTTATGCTAACTATTTATTATAATTTTATTTTGTTCTTTAGCTTTTATCAAGGCTTCTGCAGCACCTTCAATCATCTCTTGAAGATTATTTTCATAAGTAATATTCACACCAACTGAAACAGAAAGATTTAACTCTGTATGTAGGAGTTTAAATTTAGTTTTTTGAACAATCTCTTGTATCTCTTGAAATGTTTGATGGATTTCGGCATAAGGTCTATTTTTGAATAGTATACAGTATTCATCAGCTCCTAGTCGTGCAATTAGTGAGTCTGTATTAATATATTGAAGTAGAATTTTTGAAATTTCTTGAATCGCAGCATCACCTACATCATGACCAAATGAGTCGTTGATAACTTTAAATTTATTGATATCAATTAAAACTACAGCTAATAACTCTTTTCTACTTTTTGCTCTTTGATAGATCTCTTCACCAGCATTAAATAAGTAGTTTCTATTAAATAAACCTGTTAAGTAATCTTTTTTTGCTTTATCTTGTGTATCTTGAAATAGTTCTATAACTTCAAGATTGTTATTAACTCTTCCAAAAAATTCTTCATCAGAAAAATCTTTATATAAAAAGTCATTTGCTCCATACTTTAGAAAGCTAGCAACAATCTCTTTTTCACTTGTTCCTGAAAGTGCAATAATAGCAACTTCATCTTTTTTATAAGATTTTCTAAGCTCCTTAGTAAACTCTAAACCATTCATTTCAGGCATCATATAATCAACCAAAATTAGTTTAATATTTGGACGTTCTTTTATAGTTTGTAGGGCATCTTTTGCAGAATAATTTACTATTGCTTTTAAATTATACTTGATACAAAGACCTTGCATTTTAGCTGCAAAAGTTTTTGAATCATCAACTACTAGTATCTCAATCTCTTCATTAAGTATAAATCTTCTGATAACTGATACTGAATAGTCTATAGCATTACTTCCATCTTTAATAATATAATCGATTAAATTTGTATTTTTAAAAACATCATTATTTTTATCAAGTATAGAACCTGTTAGTAAAATAGATGGAATATTAAATTTTTTTATAAATGTAACAATTTCCCCATTTGGAGCATCTGGAAGGTTGTAGTCTAAAAGGGCAAGAGTAAATTTACCTTTATGTTTTAGTATCAAATCGGCACATTCTTTCATTGAAGTTGCTGTATAGACTGTTATATCTAGCTTACTTTCTATAGAGTGTTTTAAAGTTTTTAATATTGTTTTACTATCGTCAACAATTAATATATTCATAAAATTCCTTTTTTGTAATTAATTATTTTATCATATATTAGCTAATAGGTAATGTTATGATAAATTCCGCACCAGTGTAATTTTTATGTTCATAATGAAAATTTCTATTTACAACTTTTAAAGAACCTTTCATTCCATCTACAACTAGGTTATAGGTCATATGTAGACCTAATCCAGTTCCTTGGAATTTGTGTTTAGTGGTGAAGTAGGGTTCAAATATTTTAGAAATAATTTCTTTTGAGATACCACCAGCATTATCTTTTATACTTATAATAACTTTGTTATTTTTTGTTGTACTCTGTATAAATATAATTTTATTTTTTTTATCCATTAGCGCATCTTTTGCATTATTAAATATATTCATATAACATTGTATGAGCTCATTTTCAAAACCATTTATTTTAATAGTATCATCTATATTTAAAACTATCTCAATATTGTTACTTTTTACTGTACCACTAACAAGTGATAAAAACTTTTTAATATTGTCACTTAAGTTAAAGTTTTTTTGAATACTGTCATTTTTAATGAAGTTTTTGAAGTCATCAATAGTTTGAGAAAGATATTGTACATTTTCATTTATCGCTTCACAGGTTTTATAGAACTCATCGTCTTTTAAAAGTCCAAATTCTTTTTGTAATTGCATACCTGTTGCTGCAGTTGATATTACCGATAATGGTTGTCTCCATTGATGTGCAATATTTCCTATCATCTCGCCCATGGAAGCTAATTTTGATTGTTCTGATAGATTTGCCTCTTTCTTTTTCTCTTCTGTAATGTCCTTTTGAATACCAACAAAATGAGTAATATTATGGTCTTTGTCATACACAGGGGAGATGCTCATTAAATTATAAAATAGTGTTCCATTTTTCTTATAATTTCTAAGTTCAACAAGTGCTTTTTCTCTCTTTTTTAAAGCATTTTGAATTGTTACTACTGCTTTTTGTTCTGTATCATTATTTTGTAAAAATTTACAGTTTTTTCCAATAGCTTCCTCTTTTGTATAACCTGTAATATTTTCAAATGATTTATTAACATAGATTAGTTCATTTGATGAATTTGCTTTTGTAATAGTAATACCATAACTTATATTCTCAACAACCTGTTTAAATAATTGTAAATCTTCAGTTTTTTTATCAAGTTCTTTTTGAAGTTCTTTTCTTTTTTCTATATCTGCTTCAACTTTTTTATTTTCTTTTTCTATTGTAACAGCTGCTAAATGTGCATATGAAGAGATTAATTTTAATTGAAATTCTGTTGGTCGACTTGGTCGATTACTGTACATAGCGAAGGTACCAAGAACTTCATTTTTACTTGAAAAAATAGGTTCTGACCAACAAGAGTGTAGATTTGCTTGTTGTGTTAATTCTAAATAGGGTGCCCAGTTTGGATGCGTATTAATATTCTCTACAATTATTCTTTCTTTTCTAAAAGCAGCAGATCCACAAGAACCAATTTTATCTCCAATCTTAAACCTTTTATTTGCAGCATTATAAAAAGTAGGCAAACTAGGAGCCACTCCTGTTTTGAGATAATCTTTGTCTAATAATAAAATAGAACATTTTAAATTTTTATTTCTTTTTTCTGATACATTAACAATTTTGTTGAGTACTTTATATGTATCTGTCTCATAATTAAGATACTCTAAGAGTTCGTTGTTATCCTCATATATTAATTGGTATTGTTTTATCTCCGTAATATCTCTTACTATTGAGAGTACTCCAATTAAAATACCATCAGTATCATATATTGATTGTTTTGTAGTTTTAAAATATACCGTATCATTTTCTAAAATAAATTCATCATCAAAATCAATTGGATCATAACCGTTTAAAGTATCTTGATCATCTTTAAAACATTTATCAGCATTTTCCTTAGGAAGAAAAGCATAATCATCTTTTCCGATTACTTCTTCTTTAGGTTTTTCTAAAAAATTTAAATATGCTACATTACAATGTGTATATTTCCCATTTAAATCTTTTATGAAGACTAAATCATTTATTAATTCTATGTATGTATCGATAAGTTTTAAATCAATTTTTTTCTTCATATTATATTCTATCTTTTTTTGTATTAGAGATATACATCATGTGATTTATTTATTTTCTTCTATGTCTAAACTAGGTTCACCTAAATAATACCCTTGTACATAATCTATATCCATATCTTTAACCTTATCATAGATATTTTTATTTGAAACAAATTCAGCAATTGTTTTTACTCCGATTCTGTGTGCAAAATCTACAATCGTTTTTGTTACGATTTGAGATTTTTCATCTTTATCAATATTTCTTATCATGCTACCATCTATTTTTAAATAGTCAAAATCTAGATTCATTAAATACTCAAAGTTAGAGTACCCTGTACCAAAATCATCAATTGAGATAGTAGTACCATAAGTCTTTACTTGTTTTATAAACTGTGCAACCTCTTTAAAGTCTTCAATCCCTTCTGATTCAAGAATTTCAAATGAAATGTTATGACCAAAGTTATTCTTTTTAAATTCATCTAAAATGTAGTTTACTATTTCAGGATTAGTCATATCTTCTTTATTTAAATTTATAGAAAATTTCAAATTACTCTCTTTACACTTTTGAAAAGTTTTTTGAAGCATTATCAATGTTAATTTAAAATATAATTTATTTTCTTTAGAGATATTAAGAAAATGACTTGGTACAATGAAACCATTGTCATTGTCCTTAATCCTCATTAATGCTTCATATTTAATTATTTTGTTTGTTTTACAGTCAATGATAGGTTGGAATAAAGGGATAATTTTATCATTTGTAATTGCTTCATTTATTCTATTTGTCCATGCAAGTCTATTTTCATACTCATTTAGAGAAATCATATCATTTGTGTATGTTAAAAAGTGTTTCTTATCTTTTTTAGCGAGTTTTAGAGCCATATCTGCATTTTGTAATAATAAGTCAGAACCAAAGGCTATACCAATTGTTAAGTTTATAAATATAGTTTCATCATTTTGAATTTTAAATTCATATTTATCGAGTGTTGAGATTATATGTGAGGCAACTTTTTCGAATGTTTTTAAATCGGTATCATTATGGGATATGATTCCAAATTCATCTGCATGTAATTTGTACAAAGTTGAGTCTTCAGGTAAAAAATCTATGAATTTTTCTTTAAATTCTAATAAGATTTTATCTCCTATATCATCACCGTAGAGATTATTAATTTGTTGAAACTTGTCTACATTAATTATCATTAATAATAGATTATGATTTTTTGCCAAGTCTATTTGCAATGATTTTCTATTTTTAAGTTTTGTTAGCGAATCATAATAAAACTGGTGCTCAATTGAATCCAGCATCCCATTAAACATTTTTTGCATTGATTGTATTTCGTTGATATTATTATCAACTTCAACCCTTTGGGTGATATCGGAGCTTTTTTTAATAGTATTTGCAGTATCGATAAATTTTTGAATAGGGGATACTAAATATCTATTAAAATTTATAAGCAATAACACAAATACAATCACGGTAAAGGATATCATAAAAAATAGAAAAAACTTAATGATATCTTTAAGAGCTATTTTTAACTCTGTAATTGGATAATTGATGTTTATTACACCTAGTACATCACCCTCTTTAGCATTTGTATGACACGATTTACATGTTTCATTTGCAACTACGGGAAAATAATACTTGATAATTTCTGAATCAATAATATCTATTGATTCTTTCCCTGTAAATGATTCTTTTACATGTTGGTCTGATTCTCGTATATGTTTATCTTTTTCTATGTCTCCATATAAGGATGCTACAGTTTCTCCTCTATAAACAAAAATTTCAAGCTCTTCATCAACTTTATTTAATCTTGTAACAATTTCTTGAATTTCGTTTTTATCCCAACCTTTTTGCATTGCTGAATACATAGATTCAAATACCAAACGGCTTGTTTTTTTTGCATCTTGTTTTGCTAAATTGATAACAACTTCTTCTTTAATATATTCACTGTATACGTATGCAATACCTAGTGTTATTACTAGCATAATTGAAATTATTTTTGCTGTGATTTTATTATACGTAGTACTTTTACCATTCATTCTAATATCCCCACATTTATATTTTTAATTAATATTGTTCCTTATGTATGCTTAATTGTTACTTGATAATTATAAACTTAACTAATAATGGAAAAAAAAATTATTATATGATATACTTTTGAAATTTTAAAATGAATTGTAATTCATTATAAGGAATGTTATGAAAACATTAAAAGTAAAACTTCTCTCAACGGCTATAATACCAATGGTACTTACAATGATATTTTTAAGTATTATTGGTATTACAAATTTAACTTCTAGTAATAGTTCTTTATTGGAAATTTATGAACATGATATGATTAAAGAGAAGCAACAACTTCTAAAAAATCAAATATCAACTGTTGAAGGGGTTATTGAATCAGTTTTATCTAAAAATAATAATATTAAATCATCGAAACAAGAAATAATAAATATTTTATCAAAAGTAAGATATCTTGAAAATAGAAGTGGTTACTTTTTTGCATACGAAAAAAAAGATGAGGAATATTATTTTGCATTTCATGGTACAAAAGCTAGATTAAATGGTAAAAAAACAAATATTAATAAACCAGATATTAAAGGCTTTGCATTTAGGAAAGCTTTAATAGAAAATGGAACACAAGATAGATTTGTTTCATATCATTACCAAAAACCAAACACAGATAAGATACTTAAAAAAATTGCATATTCTAAATATATAAAAGAATTAAATTGGACAATTGTAACTGGTATATATATCGATGATGTATATAAACAAATTCATGAGATGGAAATGAATAATCAAAATAACCTAGCATCAACAATAACACAAACTGTAATTATATCAATAGTTTTATTATTGATTTCTATTGTACTTGTTACATTTATTGTATCGAGAGTATTTACTCATCCATTGAAAAAATTTGAACATGGAATAGTAAGTTTTTTTAAATATCTAAATAAAGAATCAAATAATATAGAACATTTAGATGATACAAGAGAAGATGAATTAGGTGTGATGTCTAAAATAGTTAATGAAAATATCACAAAAACAAAAATAAGTATTGATGAAGATAGAAACGTTATTGATACTACTATTGCTACACTTTCAGAGTTTGAGAAAGGAGATTTGAGCCAACGAGTAAATATATCAACATCAAATCCGTCATTAAGTGAATTAACACGATTATTAAATCAAATGGGAGCTAATCTTCAACATAATATTGATGGAATATTGTCTGTATTAAATGAATACACACATTATAATTATACTAATAAAGTAAGTACAAATGGGATAAAAAAACATCTATTAGAATTAGCAAATGGTGTTAATTCCTTAGGTGACGCAACAACCTCTATGTTAATAGAAAACAAAAAAAATGGTATGATTTTAGGAGATAGTTCTGCTGTATTATTATCAAATGTAAATACATTGAACAATAACTCAAATGCAGCAGCATCTGCTTTAGAAGAAACAGCTGCCTCGTTAGAGCAAGTAACTACAAATATATCAAGCAACACTCATAATATTGTAAAAATGGCACACCATGCAAATGATGTTACAACTTCTGTAAACAATGGTCAAAAACTAGCATCACAAACTACACTTGCAATGGATGAGATTAATAACGAAGTATCTGCAATTACTGAAGCAATAGATGTTATTGATCAAATTGCATTTCAAACAAATATTCTTTCACTTAATGCTGCTGTTGAAGCTGCAACTGCAGGTGAAGCTGGAAAAGGTTTTGCTGTAGTTGCTCAAGAGGTACGAAATCTTGCATCTCGATCTGCTGAAGCTGCCAATGAGATTAAAGCACTTGTTGAAAATGCAAGTGAAAAAGCAAATCATGGTAAAAAAATATCTGATGAGATGATCTCTGGATATACACATTTAAACGAAAGTATTTCCCAAACACTTAAAATTATAACTGATATAGAAGTCTCTTCAAAAGAACAATTATCAGGTATAGAGCAAATCAATGTAGCTGTTGCATCATTGGATAAACAAACACAGGAAAATGCTAATATTGCATCACAAACTCATGATGTAGCAAATCAAACAGATGAGATTGCAAA
>Ga0193962_1001337_pt1 | contig 11518 bp, 5 predicted proteins | sample FB_5_MG_FD_140335 | JGI IMG/M metagenome (GOLD analysis project Ga0193962, IMG submission 140335) | Microbial mat bacterial communities from the Broadkill River, Lewes, Delaware, United States - FB_5_MG | ecosystem: Environmental > Aquatic > Freshwater > River > Microbial mats | place: USA...
GCTAGATATTATCCGAATTCGACAATTGATATCATTGGTAATATGAATCTATATGCACAGTTTGGACCAAAACAAGAAAAAGCTACATTGCAGTATCATACAAATTATCAAGATGGCACGGAAAACAAATCTAGTGAAGTAGAATTTTATGAAAACAATGCTGAGCTTACAGTAAAAAGTTTGAGTGAATTAGGATTTGTAGTTCCAGAAAATTATGTGTTTGATGGATGGAAAGATGCTGAAGGAAATAAATTTAATGCTGGAGATCAAATTATAATAGATAACGCTATTGTTGTAGATGAAATTATTGTAGATAACACTAGTGCTAATAATTTGATAGCTCAGTGGGTAAAGAAAACTGAAATAACATTAGATGTAAATAGTGGAAGTTTTGTTTATGATGGAACTGAAAAATCAATTAGTGGATTTAATAGTAATACTTTTAATGTTAACAATGATGTATATCTAGTTACTGGTATAGATGCTGAAGCAAAAGGTACTGATGTAGGGAAATACCCTGCAATTATTACTGGAGAACCAATAGTTGAAGATGCTGATGGCAGAGATGTTACAAAGTATTTCACAATATTGTTTAATAACGGTGAATTAGAAATAACTCCTGCTGATGTTACTGTAGTAGCTAAAGATGCTAGTAAAAAATATGGACAAGTCGATCCAGTGTTTGAAGCTGAAGTTAATGGTTTAATTGGAGAAGATGAAATTATTTATAATGTAGTTCGTGTAGGTAGTGAAGAAGCAGTAGGATTATATGAAAATGCAATAGTTGCAAGTGGTTCGTCTGCACAAGGAAATTATAAAATCACATATGAAGCAGCTGATTTTAGAATAAATCAGATTTCAGATGAATTAATTGTTATCATTACAGGTGGAAAAATAACATCTAAATATAATGGAAATGTACAATCTGTTGAAGGTTATTCTCATAATGCTCCAGAAGGTGTAACTGTTGAGCTGATGGATGATTTGCAAGCAATGGCAAGTGGTACAGATGCAGGAACATATATGATGGGATTGAATGCAGAATATTTTAATGTAATATCTGATAATTATGAAGAAATTACTGTGGAAGTTGAAGATGGAAGTTTAGTTATAATACCAAGAGATATTATATTTACATCGGCTACTGATAGCAAAGAGTATGATTCGACAGCTCTTATGAATAGTAAAGTTACAGTATCAGGTGATGAATTTGTTGAAGGAGAAGGAGCAGAGTTCGAGGTAACAGGAAGTCAAACTTTAGTGGGAACTAGTGAGAATACTTTTACTTATACATTAACTGATGGAACAAAAGATATAAATTATAATGTTACAGCTAATAAAGGAACTCTTACGGTAACGTCTCGTGATGCAAAACATGACATAACTGTAGAAGCAAATAGCGGTGAGTTCAAATATGATGGAACTGAAAAATCGGTAAGTGGTTTGAAGGAAAATAAATTTGTATTTGATGAAAAAGAATATACGGTAACAGGGTTAACAGTAGAAGCTAAAGGAACAAATGCAGGAAATTATGTAGTAAATATAATAGGAACTGCAATAGTTTTAGATTCTAGTGAGAATGATGTAACAAGTGAATTTGCTGTAACTCCTGTAAATGGAACTTTAGTTATCAATAAAAGAGCGGTAACACTTACATCAGGTACTTCTGAAAGATACTATAATGGTTATGCTCTTACAAATAGTAATGTGGTAATAAGTGGTGATGATTTTGTTGAAGGCGAAGGTCTTGAATTTACAGTAACAGGAAGTCAAACATCTGTTGGAACTAGTGATAATGCATTTGATTATGAGTTTAAAGAAAATACTTTAGCTGAAAATTATGATATCACAAAAACATTGGGTACATTGAGAGTTAATAGACGTTATGTAGAGCCAGACCCAGATCCTGACCCAGATCCTGACCCAGACCCTGATCCTGATCCTGATCCTGACCCAGAACCAGAACCAGAGCCAGAACCAGAACCAGAGCCAATTGAGCCAGAAGAAGAAATAGATGAGCCTGAAATTCCAGGTGGAGAATTGGTAGAAGAGGTGGCAGAAGTAGTAGAAGAGCCAATAGAAGAAGAAGAAATTCCAGCGGGAGAACTTCCAAATACAGGTGGAATTCCAATGTCTTTATTATATCTAATAGGTAGTAGTTCGATAATTAGTGGTTTATTTCTTAAAAAGAAAAAAAGAAGATAGATAATATGTACTAAATTAATAGGATTAGAAGGGCAGAGAGAAATCTCAGCCCTTTTTTCTATGCGGATTGTTATATTATGTGATATAATTATTATGAAAAAAATTCAAGAGGTGAACTATGTTAAACATAATTAATATTGATAGTTGGGATAGAAAAGAACACTATCAACTTTTTATAAATCAAAATCAAGATTTGTGTGATGATTTTTTAGAGGAGAAAATTGACTATGAATTCATATAAAAAATATTCTATAGGTGAAGTGTCCAAATTGTTAGATATATCTGTTCAAACTATTCGGTATTATCAGGCAGAAAAATTAATTGAACCTAGCTATGTAGATGAAAGAACTAATTACAGGTATTATGATGATACGAATATAGATAGTTTGCTAAATATAAAAAAGCTCAGAGAATCAGGTTTTAGCATAGATGATATAGAAAAAATTGTGAATGAAGAAATGGTAAGTAAAATTGATATATTTAGTGAAAAAATATTGAATTTAGAGGAAAAAATAAATAGAGAAGTTAAATTACTTGAATTTTTGAAAAGCAAGAAAAATCTATTTAATTTATCAGTAGAAATTTCTGATTTTAGTGAAATAAGAACTGTTCAAATGAATAAACGATTTGGTAAATTTATCGAGTCAAAAGATGATATTTCTTTATATGAACATATAAAAAACATTGTTTTTGTTGAAAAATCAGCAAGTTCTGATATTAATAACACTTTTATTCCAAGTAGATGTATGATTAGAAAAAATGATAAATATGCTTTATATGGATTGATGGCTATTTATGATAATATAAATCCATCTGGATATAATAAAAGTTTAATTGAAGGTAGGTATTTATCGATTTTAGTTAAAGGTATTGGTAAAACTAAAACGGCATATGCTAGGTTACATGATTTCGCATATTCTCATAATATTAGTATTTCTGATGAAGCGATAGAACTTTTGTTAGTTGATGATGCTCATATAGTTGGAGATGAGAATATCCTTAGAGAAATACAAATAAGGGTTATCGATTAATAATAAATAATTTTTAATTAAAAAACCTTATTGATTTTAAATTCAATAAGGTTTAAAATAATACTTATTCTAATATTATATAGATGGTATTTAAAAATCTTACTCATCTTCATCCATCATGATTTTACTAGTGTATTCTTTTCCATCAACCCAAGAATATCCAGCATTTTTAATAGATTGTATAAATTCTTTATTACCAGTTCTAGACCAGTTAGCCATATAATGTAATCCAAAGTATACCTGAGCTTCATGTATGTATCCTAATTTTTTTGCATATTTCACTGCTTCTTCAGCAAATTCTTTTCCTTCTACTTCTTCTGCCACATCATATAGCATATTTAAATTTCTATCAGACAGTGGTGCATTCCTACCATTATCATATTTATTGTCCATAGCTTTGTTTAATTCATCATCTGTTAATTCTTTGAATTCATTTCTGTGAACTATAAAATCTCTCATGTGTTTTCTTGTAACAACTGCCTTTGTTTTAGGATATCCTAATGATAGAACTAGTAGTGGATATACGCCTTGTGGAAGTTTGAATATTTCAGAGCAGGCTTCTACAGAACTTTCAACAGTTCCAAGATAAACTGATCCTAAACCTACAGAATCAGCAGCAGTGCATATAGTTTGAGCAGCAATGATTGCATCTTCCATGGCTATCCAAGAATGTCTGAATCCTTGTCTGACGCTAAAAGGAGCTTTGTTTAATTTAGCCCATCTTTCAATCCTATTCCAATCGATGCAGAATAGTAAACTTACAGGAGCTGTTTTTATAATTGGTTGATAAGCTTTTGTAGCAAAAAGTGCTTCTTTTTTTTCCTTACTTCTAATTTCAATTATTGAGTATGGTTGTAGATTTCCACCAGTAGCAGCATGACATCCAGCATTTAATATTTCAGTCATTACTTCTTCAGGTATATCTCTTTCTTCAAAATTTCTGACACTGCCTCTTTCATATAATAATTTCATAGTTTCGTTCATATGTTACCTCCATGATTTTTATTTAATTCTTCTTATATTTATATTATAAAGTCTATAGCAACTATAGAGTCAAGAACTTTTAGAAAATTAGTTTTTAGTTGCTATGGGGAAAATAAAAATAGGAACTAGAAAAAACCAGTAAAAAGTGATTTTTTCTTTGCAAAAAAGCTGTTTTGTGACTATGGTATTACTTAAATATACTATGATGTGTTTATGGGAAAAAATATTTATCATTACGAAAAGGAGTAAATTATGGGAAGTAAAAATTTTGCAAGGAAAGTTTTAGTTATAACTTTGACGATGTTGATGGTTTTTAATATGGCGATGCCGTATAATTATTCTTTTGCATTAGAAAATGAAGATGTTACTAATAGTTCACAAGTGGAAGATGGAAAAGTTGTGGATAATAAAGATGGAAATTCTGAGGAAACTGATAAAGATGTTTTGATTCAAGAAGAAAATCAGGCAGAAATTTCAGATACTGAAAAAAATTCAAATGAAAACTTAGATAATTCTGAGTCAGAGAAAGAAGATGAAAAGGCAGAGAACGAAGATGAAAAGTCAGAAAATGAAGATGAAAAGTCAGAAAATGAAGATGAAAAGTCAGAAAATGAAGATGAAAAGTCAGAGAACGATGATGAAAAATCAGAGAACGATGATGAAAAATCAGAGAACGATGATGAGAAATCAGAGAACGATGATGAGAAATCAGAGAATGATGATGAAAAATCAGAGAATGATGATGAAAAATCAGAGAACGATGATGAAAAATCAGAGAACGATGATGAAAAATCAGAGAATGATGATGAAAAATCAGAGAATGATGATGAAAAATCAGAGAACGATGAAGTGATTCAAGATGCTGATGATTTAGACGAAAAGGCTGAAGATATCAAACCTCAAGAACTACAGACTGATTCAATTATGAAAATGATCATACCTGATGAAGATGTTTTTTTAGAAACATATAATTTTATAGTAGATGGAAGTATAGTTGATACTCAAGTAGTTAAAAACAATGATGTTTTATATCAACCTAATACTCCAAGTAAAGAAGGATATAGATTTGTAGCTTGGTTATCAGATAATGGTGGTGAATTCACTACATTTGGTATTCAATCAGGAATTGAAGAAACACAAGATATAAGAATTAATGCTGAATTTGAGAAAGTTTATTATGTTACATTTGTAGACGAAGATGGTAAAGTTATCTCAACAAAAGCATCAGATGAAAATGATAAAGTCTTAATAGATGTTACATTCTCTTTATCAAGTACAAAATCATTAGTAGCGTGGAGAAGTAATGATGGTAAAGAATTTTCTATTGGATCAGAACTAGTAGTTACAGAAAATACAATTTTAAGACCTGTAATTAAAGAAGGTCATTCTATAGTTTTTGAAACAGGTGAAAATGCTACAATAATTAGACCACAATTTGTTGCAGCAAATGCTGCTTCAATCATACCATCTAATCCTTCTAGACAAGGATATACTTTTGATGGTTGGTTGAAAAATGGAAGTCCATATTCTTTTGGTACTGAGCTATCAGAAGATATAACTCTTACAGCTAATTGGACTCGAGTTACAGTGAACTACACTGTTATTCATTGGCAAGAAAAAGCTAATAGTGAAGGATATGCTGTTTATGAATCAGAAAATAAGTTTGGTGAAACAGAAGATACTACAATAACTTCACCTAAAAATTATGATGGTTTTGCAGTTCAAAATATAAATGAGCAGTCTATAAAAGGTGATGGAAGTACAATTGTAAATGTATATTATGATAGAAATATTTATGAAGTTGAATTTTATGATGTTGATGGTTGGAAAAAAGTAGGTAGAGGTAATGGAGATTATAATAGACATTGGAGTTTGTTTAGAGGAACTTATTATACATACGAAGGTGAAGGAAATGGAAAATGGAAAAGAACGTGGAAAATAATTTCGAATTTAACAATTACTTCAAAATATGAATCAAATATTTCAAATCTATGGCCAACATATAAGGGAACTAAAAACTGGAAAGTAAGAGAGATGGGTTCAACTTATCAAGCTGGTATTGATATTATGCCGTTGAATGGAGATTCTTTTTATAGATCAAATCAAAATGGTGAGTATGTTATGAGTTTGATATATCATTTGGAAAATTTATATGACGATGATTATTATATAGATCATGCAGATAGTTTTGAAAGTGAAAATATAGTAAAAGTAACTAGCGAAGATAGATATCCTATCACTGGATTCACTTTGAATACTTCTAAAAGTAATTCAGTAGGTGACCGTTTTGATTGGTCATACAATGATGGTGCTTATACAGCTAACTTTTACTACACTAGAAATACTTATAGTATAGAATTTTTCAACAATGATAGTATAGAGAAAACGCTAGATAGAAAATATGGAAGTAATATTTCTGATGTAAGTTATGCACCAGAAAAAACAAGTGGTAAAGAAGAATACGAATTTGCAGGATGGTTCAATAATGAAGCTTGCATAGGTCAACCTATAGATTTTAATGAAACAATGACAGCTCATAACATTATAGCATACGCAAAATGGGTACTTCCTAATATTAATTTGACAGCATATGATAATATGGCTGGAACTAATAATACGAATACTCATAGTTCAGATCTTAATTATAAAGGATTAATAGATGCAAGTATTCTCCCAGCACCTAATGTGCCAGAAGGTTATGAATTTGTTTATTGGGCAGAGAAAGATGCTAATGGAAAATATGTTAAGTTTAATTTTAATACAAGATTAACAGAAGATATAGTTTTATATCCTTATATGAGAGATTCTAGTGAATTTATAGTATCGTATGATATAAATGGAGGTGTTGGAAGTACACCTAATGATGCTAGTAAGTACAAAATAGATGCTAGTGCAGTTCTAAAATCAGCAAATCTAATAACTCCACCTGTTGGGAAAGTATTTTTATATTGGACAACTGATGCTGCTGGAAATAGTGATAGATATTATCCATATGGAACTATTGAAATTACTGGAAACATGAAGTTATATGCTCAATATGGCCCAGTGCAGGGATTAGTTACTTTGACATATCATACAAACTATCCTAAAGGAATAAGCAACAATACTTATGATATTAGTGGAAAAGCAAATAATAGTAAACTAACAGTTAGAACTTTGACTGAAGTAGATTTCACTGTACCAACTGATTATATTTTTACAGGTTGGAAAGATGGACATGGCATAATTTACCAAAGTGGTGACCAAATTATTATTGATAATTTAAGCAGTAATATATTGTCTGCTCAGTGGCAAGAAGTGCTTGAAATGAATGTAGAATCAAACAGTAGTACTAAAGAATATAACGGTAGTGAACAAGTTGTAAGTGGCTTGAAAAAAACTGATTTTGTGATTAATGGGAAAAAATATTCGGTTTCTGGATTGACTGCTGAGGCTAGTGGCTTAGATGTAGGAACTTATCCTGTACATATAGTTGGAAATGCTGTAGTTACAGATGAAAATGGTAGAGATGTAACAAATCAATTTACTATTACATATACAATTGGTAATTTAGAAATCAAACCTGCTGAAGTTACAGTAACTGCACAATATGCTAGTAAAGAATATGGTCAATCTAATCCTGTATTTACAGCTCAAGTGAATGGATTATATAATGAAGATAAGATTGATTATGAAGTTAACAGACCAGCTAATGATGAAGCAGTAGGAATATATTTAGGAGCAATCATTGCTACTGGAGATACTGTGCAAGGAAATTATAAAGTAGAGTATGCTGCTGCTGATTTTGAAATCACTAAAATTAAGGAAGTTTTGCTTGTTAATGTTATAGGGAATTCAAAAACTGTTAAGTATAATGGAACTCAACAATCAGTTGAAAGTTTTACGCATAACGCTCCAAAAGGTGTTAATGTGAATTTAAATGCTGACGTTACTGCTATAGCTAGCGGAACAGATGTAGGAACTTACAATATGGGTTTATCAGCAAATAACTTTGAAGTTTCAAGTGATATATATGCAAATATTGAAATAAATATTGTTGAAGGTAGCTTGAATATTGAAAAGAGAGATATAGTATTTACTTCTGCATCAGATATGAAAGAATATGACGGTACTCCTCTTACAAATGAAAAAGTTAGCACAACTGGTGATGGATTTGTAAATGATGAAGGTGCAAGTTTTGAAGTAACGGGAAGTCAAATAGTAGTTGGAAATAGTGATAATGTGTTTACATATACATTGATAAATGGAGCAAAAGAAGAAAACTATAGTATCGATTCTAATATGGGAAGTCTTAATATTATAAATCGTGATGCTAAGTATGAGATTACAGTTACAGCTAATAGTCTTACAAGTTTATATGATGGTACTGAGCAACATGTAAATGGAATTATAAGTTCTGAGTATAATGTTGCTGGTAACATATATAAAATATCTGGTTTAACTGCAGAAGCAGTAGGAACAGATGCAGGTACATATAAAGCGAATGTAGTAGGTACTCCTGTATTTACAGATGCTAGTGGACATGATGTTACTGATCAGTTTATAGTTAAAACTGAATCTGGTGAATTGACTATAAATAAAAGAAATATAACATTTACATCAGAAACAAAAAGTAAAGAGTATGATGGAACAACTCTAACAGCTACAAAAGTTTCTGTAACAGGTGATGGATTTGCTGCTAATGAAAATGTTGAATTTATTGTAACAGGGAATCAACTATTAGTAGGAAGTAGTGAAAATACTTTTACATACATGTTAGTTGATGGAACAAAAGCTACAAATTATGTTGTAAATCCAATATTTGGAACTTTAACAGTAACATCTCGACAAGCAAAATACGAGTTAACTGTAGAAGCTAATAGTGATGAATTCAAATATGATGGAGCTGAAAAATCTGTATTAGGATTAAATAAAACTGTTTATCTAGTAGATGACAAGGAGTACACTGTATCAGGATTGACTGCAGAAGCTAAAGCAACAGATGCAGGTGTTTATAATGTTAATATAGTTGGAACTCCTAAAGTTATAGATTCAAAAGGACATGATGTTACTGATGAATTTGCTGTGATACCAGTTAGTGGAAAATTAGTTATTACTAAGAGAGATGTAGTATTTACATCAGCTACTGATAGTAAAGAGTATGATGGTACTATTCTTACAAGTGATGAAGTATCAGTCACTGGAGATGGTTTTGCAAATGATGAAGCAGTTACTTTCGAAGTTACAGGAAGTCAAACTTTGGTAGGAAATAGTGAAAATACTTATACTTATTCATTGATAGATGGAGCAAAAGAGGATAACTACAATATTACAGTTAATAAGGGAATTCTATCAGTTACATCACGTGAGGCAAAATATGATATCACAATTGAAGCAAATAGTGGTGAGTATAAATATGATGGAATTGAGAAAATAGTAAATGGATTGAAAGAAAGTACATTTACATTAGATGGAAAAGAATATATAGTATCTGGTTTAACAGTAGAAGCAAAAGCAACAAATGCTGGTGAATACAAAGTAAATATAGTAGGAACTGCTATAGTTTTAGATGCTGAAAAAAATGATGTTACAAGTGAATTTGCTATAAAACCGGTAAGCGGAAGTTTAATCATAAATAAAAGAGACCTTACATTTACATCTGAATCTGCTTCAAGAAGATATAATGGATATCCTCTTAAAAATGATAATATAGTAGTAACAGGTGATGGATTTGTTGAGGGTGAAGGCGTTGACTTTACTATAACAGGAAGTCAAACTTCAGTTGGTAGTAGCGATAATACATTTGATTTTGAATTTAATGAAACTACGGAAGACACTAACTATAATATAAATAAAGTTTTAGGTAGTCTTACTGTTAATAGACGTTATGTACCAGTTGATCCACCAGAAACTCCAGATGAACCAGAAGAAGTAATAGAAGAAGAAGAAACTCCAGGTGGAAATATACCTGAAGAAGAAACTACTGAAGAAGTAATTGAAGAAGAAGAAACTCCAGGTGGAAATATACCTGAAGAAGAAACTATTGAGGAACCAATTGAGGAAGAAGAAATTCCAGCGGGAGAACTTCCAAACACAGGCGGAATTCCAATGTCTTTATTATATCTAGTAGGTAGTAGTTCAATAATTAGTGGTTTATTTCTTAAAAAGAAAAAAGAAGAAGATGAGAAATAAATTATAGTATGAGCAAAATTTTGAGCTGAGATATTATCTCAGCTCTTTTTTAATACAATGTTTTAAGAAATTAGTTTTACTAATATGAAAAATTATGATAAAATTTATTATATTTAAATACTGGAGGAAAAATGAAATTATTATATGCGACATCAAATCTTGGTAAAGTAGAGTTTATGATAAAATTTTTGGAAAATTTACCAATAGAGCTATGCAGTTTGCAAGATTTACCTGATAGTCTAGTTATACCTGAAGAGACTGGAAAAGACCCAAAAGAAAATGCAATTATCAAAGCTAGAAAATACTATGAACAATTGAAAAGGCCATTGTTTTCATGTGATTCAGGTTTGTATTTTGAAGAAGTAGAACCAGAAGAACAGCCAGGTGTATTTGTAAGAAGAGTTATAGGAAGTGATAAAGAGCTAAATGATGCTGAGATGGTAGCATATTATGCTAAACTGGCCGAGAAATACGGTGGCAAATTAACAGCAAATTACAGAAATTCTATATGTCTAATATTAGATGAAAATACAGAGTTTGCCTATATAGGCGACGATATATCTAGCGAGAAATTCTACATAGTTTCAGAACCTTATCACACTCATCTAAAAGGATTACCACTAGATAGCCTATCAGTAGAAATAAAAAGTGGCAAATACTACATAGAACTGGAAGAAAATGAAAAAAATGGCAAAGACATAGGAGTAGGACTTAGAAAATTCTTTATGGATAATATGAACTTGTAAAAGATTTAATTTAATAATGAGTGACAAGATAAAAATCTCGATATTTTCGAGATTTTTTTGACGTTTAGTTAGAAAATATAAAATGAATTATGATGAAAATTTCAAGGATGAAAGATGAAATGTTTATAAAAAGTTATTTTAAAAAACAGTGAACAATTTTCATTTACATGATAATTAGCATGTGATATAATGATTATGTGATTGAAAATATGAAGTTGTAAATATATGAATTTTTATTTATTTGTCACGAATTTTAAAATATCAACTAAAAAGTAAGTCTAGAGTAGAGGTCTTAATACTTGTGATTTTTGATATTTTGATAAAATTATATGAATAAAAAACTACAATTGTTTATTATAGAAAATTAGGACGTAATTTGTA
>Ga0193962_1001339_pt1 | contig 11504 bp, 12 predicted proteins | sample FB_5_MG_FD_140335 | JGI IMG/M metagenome (GOLD analysis project Ga0193962, IMG submission 140335) | Microbial mat bacterial communities from the Broadkill River, Lewes, Delaware, United States - FB_5_MG | ecosystem: Environmental > Aquatic > Freshwater > River > Microbial mats | place: USA...
ACCCTGTGACTAATAAAAACATAGTTCCTACAGCACCTAAACCAAAAATAACTTCTCCAATTGGTTTTAAAGGTTTACCGTAATGAAGACCATTAAGAAACGATGCTAGCTGGGTAATCTCAGCAGTTTCATTTTGTATTTGTTCATTACTAATTGGATTAAAAAATCTTGGTTGTACAAATTGATTTGATACACTCACCAAAGTATCCCCCATACGACCAGGAAGATTCACTAAAATATTATCTTGAGGGAAATCGGGATCTTTTAAAACTTCATTTATCATATGATTATAATCAACTTCAGTTATATCTACTTTTTCTATATATCTTGAAGGTTTTTCCCAAGTCTGAATATATGGTAAAAAAATTCCAAAAATTCCAAAAAAGATTGCGATGTACATAATGAGAGAAAATGTGATACCTGCTGCTACATGAAGTCGAAAAAGTCTTTGTTTAAATAATACTGATTTTAATTCTGTCATTAATTTCCCCTAATATAAAATATAAAGTGCTATGGAAAAAAGTATCGTAGGTATCAAAACTTTTTTTAATGCACTCAATTTAGTGTGCGATAACGCTATCCAAGTAGCAGTAACTGCCCAAGCAAAAGTATTGAACATAATAGATATAATTGCTGATTCTTTTATCTCTAAAGGGAGTATAAAAGCCAAAAGTGTCATCATTAAATACGCAACTATTAACCCACCAAGAATGGCGGTTAATGTCCTAAAAAGTCCTATCTTAATACCTTTATTTTCAGGAGTAGATAAATTTCTATATAATTCTTGTATCATTTACATTACTTCTAAAATGAGTATGCAAATGTTGCTAGTACTGTTCGTGGGTCACCTACATACACTCTTGTGTCATTTGTTTTACCAGAAGCTGATCCATTTACATATTCTTCATCAGTAAGGTTTTGTATACTTACATTTAATTTCCAGTCATTTTTTTGATAACCAACCGTTGCACTATAGATAATAGTAGAGTCAAATTTTATCGTATTAGCTGTATCCCCATATCTATCTCCTATATACTTTGCACCACCACCAATATATATATTTGGTAAATCTAATTCTGAAAGAGTGTAAGTTGCAAAAATATTTGCAGTATGTTTTGGGTTATTTCTTAACTCTTTATTATTGTCTTTATCTTCAGTTTTAGTATATCCATATGATGCGATAAGAGATAATTCAGGAGTAATATTTCCATTTAAATCAATTTCAAAACCTTGACTTGTCTGTTCTCCACTAGAAACATAATAAGTATTGGTAATATCATCTGGATCAGATTGAGATATATTTGTTTTTTTAATTTTAAATAACGCAGCAGTTAAATCTAAATTGTTGTTAAAAAGTTTTTGCTTTACTCCTAAGTCAAAACCTTCTCCTGTTTCAGGGTCAAGTACATTATTACTTGAATCCTTATTTGTATTTGGGGTAAAAGATTCAGAATAGCTAGTATATAGAGTAGTTCTAGGTGATATATGATAAACCAATCCAAGTGATGGAGTTAGCGCATCTGATTTCTCACTATCTTCTGGTTTTGACTGACTATACCTTAGCCCTGTGTTCAAAACTAAGTGCTCATTTAAATGAATATTATCTTGAAGAAAAACTCCTGAAGACTCAACATATGTTCGTTCTGATGATAAATCATACGCATAGGCATAATCAGAAACTGAAGTAAAGCTATTTTCATATATCGGATTTAATAAATCTAAACTTGACGGGGCAAAGAAATCAAGAATAGATTTTCCTTCAGTATAAACTCTATTATAATCTATTCCTACAGTTAAGTTATTTTTATATCCTAATAAATTCATTTCTTTATTCAAAGTATATTGTAAAGAGTGTTCTTCATATTTACCTATTTGTATCGCTGGATATCTTGTAACAGAATTTGTTGATTCATCGTATGAAAGAGGGAGATAAACATCACCATAATCTCGTGTATATTTGTTATACTGATACTTAAAATTTGAATGTAATGTATCAAAAACACTATCTACTTCAATTCCTACTAGTTTTTGTTTTTTCTTAAATTCTTCATCTGGATGTGAAGTAACCGTTTCTACTGAACCAACGATATCACCCTTACTGTTGACATTTGAACCAAAGGTAGTGGGAGTTGTTTCATCTGTATATTCAGCAATAAAAGTTAAGGTATGATTATCATTTATATCATAAGATACGCTAGGAGAAACAAAGATTTTTTCTATATCTGTATTACTATCTGTAAAACCTTCATCATATTCTAAAGTAGAAACTAACCGATAGTATAATGATTGATCTGTATTTAAACTACCACCTATATCAAGTTTTGGACTAATAGAAAATTTATCACTTATTTCTACTTGCATATTGATAATATCTTCTTTTGAAGGTTTCTTTCTGACTAAATTGACAATACCTCCTGGGCTTGACTTTCCATATTGTAGAGAATCAGGACCTTTTTGAATCTCAACTGTTTTATAATTAAAAATTTCTGGATTAGCTACTGTATATGTCGTTCTTAATCCATCTGTTAAAATGGGAACACCAGAAAATCCTCGCATAGATATATTTGTTGATTTACCATCAGTATTGCCCGTATATACAGTATTTGATGATAATGTGATTACATTTTGAATATTTTGAAGTTGTGCATCTTCTATAAGATTTTCATTAAAAATTTGAATTGATTTAGCAGTATTTTGTATCTCAGTCCCTGATCTATTTAGTTTTACATTATTTAAGTTTTGATAAGTTGAACTTGTATTTGCATTGATAGTAATATCACCAAGTTTTGTACTTCCTTGTCCATATAAAGTTGAACTTGCCAGCAAAATGGCACATAGGTTAAAAGATAAATTATTTCTTAACAACTTGTTTTTCATTGTTTATTCCTTGTTTATTTTCAGGAATGATACAAGTTATGATACTAATTATCAATAATACAATTGTCAAAAATGGGAAATTTTATACTGTTTAAAGGAAGTTTTACAAATGACTAAATTGTTTTTTGTAGTTATTAGGAGTGATTGAAAAGTGCTGAAAAAATAATTTACTAAAATGACTACTATTTTTATATCCAATTTTAAAGGCAACTTCTTTTACACTAAAATCATCTTTTAGTAATTTTTTAGCGACTTCTAGTCTTCTTTTTTGAAGCATTTCTAAAATCGTCATTCCATAGTACTCTTTAAAATCCTTTTTTAAATAGCACTCATTTATGGCTGATTTATACGCTATATTTTTTATGGACAGTTTAGAACTATATTCTTGCATAATAATCTCTTTTGCCCTTTGTAATGATAGTAACCCATCTTTATTATACTTTTTAGTGTTTTCATTTAAAGCATTTGCGACCTTTTCAATAGAATAATGAAGTAAATTTGTAGTTCTAGACTCTAAATAAATACTGCTTAATATATCTTCAAAATGTTCTCTATCTTTAAAATCATTGAATAATTCTGATTGTAGGGTATCAGTTTTCAAACTGTTAAAAATATTGTAGCTTTTTTTTGATGCTTGCTTCATATTTGCTTCAATATTTACAATAGGATGCGCAAGTTTTAAAAAAAGTTCTTCTTTTATACAAATTAAAAAAGAGATAAAAGGTTCATCTTTTTTTATTGAAATTTCACAAGAAAATTTATCCGAAGCAAGTTCTAGAAAGAAATGTTGTCTTTTCAAAACATATTCTTTTGTATCTTTATATACAAATTTAATATCCGAAGCTAAATTAAAAATTAGGCTTGCACCAGAAATTTCAGAATGTTCAATAAGTATAAAATCTGTACTAGGGACAAAGTTTCTAATAAAAACAGCAATTCCATTACCCATATCATAAAAAATAAAAAATCCATTTCCATATTCTTCTTTTATTTCTGATATATGAATTTCTCTTGAAAATGGATTAGATATTATTCTACTGACTTCTATAAGGTCAAAATCATTTACTTTTTTCATTCGTATCCTTATTTTAGATAAGTATAATTTTGGAAATTATAATCATACTTAGCTAGATAAATGCTTAATTAATAACACTTCCCAAATCCCAAATTGGTAACATAATTGCTAATATCAGCCAAAGCACAATAAGAGAAATCACCAAAATAAGTAAAGGTTCAATAGTAGATGAAAAGTTCTGCAAACTTTTATGCAATCTTTTTTTATATTGGGCTGTGATATCTTGCAAAATTGATTCATATTTGTTAGTATTATCTGCTGTGTGGAGGAGTTTTATAGTTAAACTATCGAAAATATTTGTTTTTATAAATGATTGTGAAATAGATATACCATTTTTGATATTGAGTAAAATCTCATCTATTTTCTCTTTTACATAAAGGTTATTTACGATATTTTTACTATTTAAAATCGCAGTTTGAAACTGATATTTTGAACGCACTATTATAGATAATGATAGAAATAATCTATAAAAATAATAGTCTTGAATCATTTTACTAAAAATAGGGATACGCAACAAAATCAATTTATCAAAAGTATATCTATATTTTTCGATCAGTACAAAAACTGAAAAAACACTCAAACCTATTCCAATAATTAGAAAAACCCAATATTCGTTTACTATATCTTTGAGGGTTAAAAGTATTTGTGTGGATAAGGGTACATCATCTTTTAAAAGAGAAAATACAAACTCAAAATTTGGTAGGACATAAATAAAAATCATCCCTATTGAAATAAACAAAGAGATAAATAAGATAAGTGGATACCTCATCACTTCTGAGAGTTTTTCACTACTTTTCATATCTTCGTCAAGTATTTCTACGAGTGAGCTCATCGCATCTTTGATATTACTATTTTCAAAACCTAACTTTAAAAATAAGATAGAAGTTTTTCCTAGATATTTTGTATATTTATGCAAAGCTTGATCAATAGGTACAGATGAAGATAAAGACTGTTTTATCACTTGCAAAATCTCTTCTATCTTTTTTTCTTGTTTTATTTCAAGTAAAAGATCAATCGATTCACTAAAAGTCAGATTTGCACCAAGCATAATGTTTAGTTGGGAAAAAAATTCATAAACATTTTTTTGTGAATTTGTGGCGAATAATTCACCAAAATCAAACTGCTTTAATTCTCTTATTTTGATGATATTTGTAGGAAAATCATTTTGAGCATATAGCTCCTTTAGATTATTAGCTACAAATACCGTCGTGAAAAGTTTTTGGTTTTTTTGATAAGTCACTTTAAATTTCATCTCAAATCTTACTGTAAAACTCATCTAAAGTTGTGATTCCATCATCTACAATCTGCAAGCCATTTTCTTGTAAAGATACAAAACCTTTCATATTAGCATAGCTTACGATCTCATCCATATGACTTTGTCTGGATATCATTTTTGCTATTTTCTCATCTACTTCTAACACTTCTGAAACAATTTTTCTATCTTTGTATCCAGTATAATTACATAATGAACATCCAGTGTGTTCATACCTATTTGAAACCGTATTTTTTACTTTACAATGAGAGCACAAAACTCGAACCAACCTTTGGGATAAAACCATTTTAAGCGTACTCGCTATCAAATATGGTTCAGCCTGTAGATCAATCAGCCTTGTGATAGTTTCTACAGCATTATTCGTATGTAAAGTTGCGATTACTAAGTGACCAGTTAATGATGCCTGTATGGCTATCTGAAGTGACTCTTTATCTCGTATCTCTCCAATAAGTAAAATATCTGGATCTTGTCGTAAAATATTTTTTAAAACCACTTGATAGTCTAAATTGATATCTTCATTTATATTTACTTGTATCACCCCATCAAGTTTATACTCAACAGGGTCTTCAATCGTTATGATTTTTTTATTTTTTGTATTGATACTATTAATCATCGAATATAAACTTGTGGTTTTTCCACTTCCTGTCGGTCCTGTTACTAAAATAAGTCCTTGCGTAAGTCTTATAGTTTTATTGATAGTTTTTAAAGTATCTGATTCAAACCCAATAGTGAGTATATCTTTTTTTATATTTCCATTGTCTAGTATTCGTAAAACTATTGATTCTCCATAAATCGTAGGCATCGTTGATATACGCATATCATAGGTGAGCTTGGCTATCTTTCTAGAAAATCTTCCATTTAACGGAACCCTTTTTTGTGAAATATCTAAGTTTCCAAAGTATTTGACGATACTACTTATCAAAGAAAAAAGCTCTTTATCAAAACGAAAGATTTGTATAAGTTCTCCATCTATGCGCAGTCGTATGCTCAGGCTATTATCTGCTGATTCAAAATGAATATCACTAGCATTATGAACAATACAAAATGAAAAAAGAATATCCATAAAGTTAATGATGTAAGAATTTTCCTCTTTACTATTTTTATTTGTCAAGGCATTTTTACCAAGTCGATACAACTCTCTTTTCAGTTCAAGATATTGTAACTCAGATTTCAGTTCATTTTCTTCAACAAAAAGAATTTTTACAGGCTTATCATATATTTTGACTAATTTTTCCGTTTCTAATTCTTTATTTGATGTTGCGATTAGGACGCTTAATTGCTGTGAATGAATTGGATATATTTTATATTTTTCTAAAAAATCTTTTTTAATCCCATCAAATAAAGAATAATCAACCGTATAGTCAAGTAAAAAATTACTCATTTATAATCTCCACTATCATCTCTTTCTCTGTTTTTATATTCACAAATACAACACTTCTTGTTCCTATTTCTATAATTTTATAGTGCTTGTAAATATCACCTATTGTATACCATTCTTTGTCTATTAGAACCTCTAAACCTATTATTGCATTTATAAAGATATTGAGATCCTGCCTAATTAAAGACTTCTTTTTTACTTCCGAAGATATTAACTCATTGACAGATTTTGATACTTTTTTGATATACGGATTGATACTGGGTGTCTTATTTTTCATATACGCTTTATTATCATAAAGTTTTCCAACATCAACAACCATAAATAACCCAATAGTATTGTGAAGAATCTTTTCCATCTCATAGCTATCGATAGTAAACTTTTGATCATATTCCCTCATAAAAGATATAATATTATCAAATTCACCACGAATCTCTATTTTCATACTATTCTGTATTATTTCTGTTTCTACAAGATCGATATTATATCTTTTAACTATCTCATTAAGATGCTGATAAACTTCCAAATTTGAAACTCTTTCATCTGTATTTTTCACTGGTTTATGAAATACTTTTTGGGTAGGTTTAACTGTATCAAAAAAAAGCATTTTGGCTATATTTTCATAAAATAAAAACACCACAATATAACACATAAAAACAATACCATAAAGCTGTATCTGATCTTTTAAATTAAGCGTTTCAAATCTTTTTTTAATACTCAATAATCACCTCAGCTATATAAAGAGTTGATATTTCATCAAACTTAATAGATCTTATTTTCAGTCTTTTTTTATAAAAATTTGCAAACTTTAGTAAAGTTGCTTTTTTAGGATGAGAAAGAGTTGTTGTAATCGCACTATTTCTGTAATTTATTTTTTCAAGTCCTAAATTATATATGGAAATATTTTCAAATAATTTTAAAGTATCATCAAGAATCATTTCTTTATTTGTAGTTTGCGAAGCTATCTCTTTTTTTATGGGAAGTATTACACTTTTTTCATCAAAATAATAGGTAAAATATATCCCCATAATTAAAAGTATTAACCCATTTACGCACAATAAAGTAAATATTTTAAAAGCCTTTGATTCAAATAAATGGTATACTTTAGTTGTCCCTTCTCTATGAATTGAACGATCTAAATTTTCCATATCACTTTTAAATACACGAATCAGTTCAAAATTATCAATTTTATAGATCTGTTTTACATATAAAATTATCTCTTCATCTTCTATGGCTGTGGTTTTCTACAAGATTAATATTTCTTGATTTTTAGTAACCACAAGATAACCATCTGTAACAAATACTTTTATTTTTTCTTCATCACTTTTAAGAGTTCTATTAGCGATAATTAGCATGGGTTCTAGTACTATATCATCAGAGTTTTTTTCATAAAAAAGTACCTCATAAGTAAGTGTCTTATCATTATAATAAAACTGAAAGTGACAGTTTTTTGTACTATTTGTAGTATCATTTTTAATCGCCGTTCGTAGAGAGGACAAAAGATATCTCTTTTGGATTGGCTCGGTTACCTTAATGCTTAGAGTTGAGATCTCATCAGCAGTAAGGGTTTTCATTTATAAGTCTATTTCTTTAATCAAAGTTATATCCCATCTCACTAAGCGATGCTTTGTTTTTAGTCCACCCTTTTTTCACCGATACAAAAAGCTCAAGATATACTTTTTTCTGAGTAAGTCTTTCTATTTTTTTTCTTGCATTGTATCCTATTCGTTTAATAGCAACAGCATTTTTACCGATGATCATCCCTTTTTGAGTTGATTTTTCTACTACTATTGTTGCTTTTATTACATCTACATTGTCTTTTTCTTCCACACGATCAATAACAACATCTGCTTCATACGGAATTTCATCACTGATATTTTCAAAAATTGATTCTCTGATAAACTCTCGATATATTTCTCGTAAGTGAGAAGTGGTCATAATCTCTGTATCAAACAAAGGAGGAGAATCTGGAAGATGTTTTACAATAGCATCCAAAATATCTTTTTGGCGAGTTCCTTTTTTGATAGAAACAGGCAGAAGTGATTCATACTTGTCATCAAACTGTTTATACTCTTCAATTTTATCAAACACTTCAGCATCACTTACAAAATCTGTTTTTGTTAAAAGTAAGATATGTTTTGTATTTTTTGTGTTTTTAAGTAAAAAATCTTCATAATGTTTGATTTTATCAGTCACAGGAGCCAAATATAAAATAAGGTCACAATCACCGATCGCCTTTAAAGCTTCTTCGAGCATAAATTGATTGATCAGTTTTTCATTTTCGTGAATACCTGGAGTATCTATAAATACTATTTGATCTTCTTCATTCATCACAATTACATTTGATCTTTTTCGTGTCGCATTTGCTTTGTGTGAAACCATTGTTATTTTTTCACCTACTAGCCAGTTAAGTAGTGAGCTTTTACCAGCATTTGGTCTTCCCACAGTTGCAACGAACCCACATTTTGTTTCTATCAAATCATTTCCTTTTATATCTTGCTTTTTGCAATAGTTATTTCAATTCTACTTAAATACTTTAAAATATATATTATTATACAATACTTTTAATGAAAGATAAACTATTTGAAAACCCAATAAAAAAACAATTTGAATTTGACGAAGCCGTAGCGTCTGTTTTTGACGATATGCTGTCTCGTTCTGTGCCACATTATGCTGATATGCTTGATCTTACAACTTCATTTGCATCGAAATATTTAGATGACAAAGGTGTAGTCTATGACCTTGGCTGTTCAACTGCAACTACCCTCATCAATATCGCTAAAAACTCTTCACACTCTTTAGAACTTATAGGAATTGACACTTCAAATGCGATGCTCAAAAGAGCTCAACAAAAATCTAATGCTTTTGGTATAGATATAAAATTTATTGAAGATGATATTTTTAATATAGAGTTTAAAAAATCAAATGTGATTATTTCAAACTACACACTACAGTTTATTCGTCCAATGCAAAGAGAAAAACTTATCAAAAAAATTTATGCTTCCCTTGAAGTGGGTTCTGTTTTTATCTTTAGTGAAAAAGTGATCACCGATAATAAAATTTTAAATAAACAATTTATAGATGAATATTATGATTTTAAAAAAACGCAAGGATATAGCGAATTTGAAATAGCTCAAAAAAGAGAAGCTTTAGAAAATGTACTTATTCCTTACACTTATGAAGAGAATAAAAAGATGATTTTAGATGCAGGATTTCAAGATTTTGACTGTTTATTTAAATGGATCAATTTTGCTACATTTATAGCAATAAAGTAGTGACCCTAATAAGTAACTATTTTATCGTTTCATACTCTTCGCCACTCTATAAGCACTACTCCAAGCCCAGTGTAAGTTGTAACCACCACAGTCACCATCAATATCAAGAACCTCCCCTATAAAAAAAAGATTTTTTTGATACTTTGATTCCATATTTGCAAGATGTATCTCAGATAATACCACTCCACCCGCACACACTTCACAACTCTCAAAACCTTTTGTATCAGTGATGATAAACTCGAGTTTTTTAATAGTAGTAACGATGTTTATTATATCTTTTTGAGATAAAAATTTCGCATATTTTATATGTGAAGCAATTCTACTACTCATAATGATATATTTTGCAAGCTTTTTATTCATAAGTCCATCAAGCCACAAATAGATTTCTTTGTCTTTTAAAGTAACCATTCTTTTTGTTAACAGTTCCACTAAACTCTCAAAGCTAAAGTCAGGCATCGTATCAACGATCATTTTTACAGTTTTTTGTGATTGTAACTGTTTTGCTATTTTTCTACTGATATCTAAGATTAACGACCCCGATACTCCATATTTTGTAAATAAAAAATCGCCTCTTTGATTATCAATGACCGCTTCAATTTTCACACCACTTACTATATCAAGATTTTTATTACTACTTACAAGCTGTACGAGTGAAGCTACTGGTGAGACTATTTTATGTTGAAATTTTTTTGCGAAAGTATATCCACTTTCGCTACTTCCGAGTTTTGGCATCGCAACACTACCTGACGCAATGATAACTTTATCATAACTTTTCTCATTGTTTATGATAAATTTTTTATTGTGATATTTTAGATCAGTTACTTCGTAATTGCACTCTATTTTAGTATTGTTTTGAAGTGATTCATACTCTAAAAGATCGACTACAGATGAAGAAGATAAAGAGAGTGGATAAACTCTACCATTTTGACCTAATTTAAACTCTATTCCAATTTTATTGAAAAATGCTTCACAGTCATCGTAAGTAAAATCTAAAAGATGACTTTGAATCAGTGAAATGTTTGAATTAGAATAAAAATTTTCTAGAGAAATCTTTTGATTTGTAATATTACAGCGACCATTTCCAGTAGCAAGCAGTTTTTTCCCAACCTTATTATTCTTTTCAAGGATAGTTACTTCATATTTATCAGAAGATAAAAAAATAGAGGCGAAAAGTCCAGATGCACCTGCCCCTATTATGGCAATAGTTGTTTTTTTATTCATAAACCTATTTTATGATAAAAGTTGTACTATATTCGTTTTGTGCATCTATAACACTAAATGTCCACTCACCTGGAGTTCTTCCATTTATATATCTATAGTCATATACAGAACCATGATAAGCTGGTATGATCATCTCTCTTATTCTTGTAACTGAACCATCTGGTTCGATCCATTTCATCGTTATATTTTTTTCAGCAGAGATTCGAACATGTGAATATTTACAAATAATTGAATTTTCATCTTCTAGAATTAAACAATCAACCTTATTGTCTTCTGCATTAGCAAATGACGCGAATAAAACACATAATAATAGCAAATACACTGATCTCATAGTCTTTCCTTAAATAAGCTTTTATATCTCATTATAGCTACACTCTTCTAACAAAAATATTAAATCCAAATATTATC
>Ga0193962_1001340_pt1 | contig 11493 bp, 10 predicted proteins | sample FB_5_MG_FD_140335 | JGI IMG/M metagenome (GOLD analysis project Ga0193962, IMG submission 140335) | Microbial mat bacterial communities from the Broadkill River, Lewes, Delaware, United States - FB_5_MG | ecosystem: Environmental > Aquatic > Freshwater > River > Microbial mats | place: USA...
AAGGACGCGCCACCCATAATATTTCCAATCTGTAAGATAAGCATTATAACAATAATATGTTTTATGCCAGGTAAAGTTATATGTCTTATTTTTTGTAATCTATTTGCACCATCAACTTCTGCAGCTTCATAAAGTCTTGGATCAATATTAGTTAATGCTGCCATATAAATAATAGAATCCCATCCAAATTCTTTCCAAATATTTGATAGCCATATAAATGGTCTAAATTGATTAACCGATATGAAGGGCGAAAATTGCTCTAAACCTCTAGATATTAGAAAGTGATTTAAAACACCACTACTCGAAAACAAGTTAACAAAAACACTTGATAATACTACCCAAGAAATAAAATGTGGAAAAGTAAATACCGTTTGAAAAAAACGCTTTGATTTTTTATTCTTTATTTCGTTTAATAAAATCGCAATTGTTATAGGTACAGGGAATTGAAAAATTATCCTACCAAAACTTATAATCAAAGTATTTTTAAACGCCTGTATAAAGCCCTTATCATTAAACATATATTTAAAATGTTCCAATCCACACCAGGGACTGTTTAATACACCCATATCGTACCGATACTCTTTAAAGGCCAAAATAATACCACCCATAGGTAAGTATTTAAAAATTACATACCAGACAATGGCCGGTGCTATCATCAAATACAATAGTTGATTTTTTTTTATCTCTTTCATTTTTTCAAGCATATTTTATTTACTCAAACTTTCTAGTTGTCAAATTATAAGGTGCTAAATAATATTTTAGTCTTTATTAAATTAGCCAAATTGATTTTATGATATATAGTGAACAATGTACAATTGATTATATTTATACTGTATACATGGTGTATAACTAAATGCTATTTCCATAAATATACTTTTCAAATTACGCTTATGTAAAAGTTCAACTTCAAAAATGAAAAACTGGAACTTAAAAGGTTAAAACCCTTTAAAGTTCCAGTTCATAATAATTAGGTATTGTTTTTTTCTTTACTCATATCCGCCTTTAGATTCTGGCAATGATTTTACCTTTTCATTTTTGCCTATTATCGAAACAATAAGACTTGATAGTTCTTCAAAATCTTCATGCATTTTATTTCTTTCTAAGGCGTGGGTAAATCCAGCATAGCAAGTATTATATTCCTTTCCGTCACAAGTAACCCTTAGGTATTCCTGTTGTGGTATTCCAAATACCTCTTCTCCTTCAGAAATATTATCTGGATAGTTTTGTATTCCTATCTCTTTCATTTTCTGATAAATTTCCTCTTTTTCTTCTTCACTAAAAACAAAGTCTATTATTATATGATCTTCAGAGGCACCCATTGCTTTTGAATAAGTTTCATCTTTACTGTCTATGGTGTTTCCGCCTAGACCATAAGTGAATTCAAAACTAAAATCTTTTGGCATTTCATTTGCTAATCCCATTTGAGGACTAATACCACAAGATGTCATTAAAAATATACTTATTATTAATATATAATTTTTCATTATATTCCTCGCAATTAATATGGACTATTGTTTTCTTTTGCTTCGAAAATTAATATCTCATAAGCCTCAGGATCTCTAACAGAATCTATACTGAACTGAAAATTTTCAATAGCTGACTGATACATATAATTACCTTCAACCAAAATTGAAGAAGTATCAGTAGGCCATTTAGCATAAATTGAAATGATTTCGTCTTCTATAGGTCCATCTACATTCACAATTATTTCCTTGTCACGCTCATCTAAAGCGTTTGCGTCATAGGTTAATTTAAGATTCATGACTTTGCCCATTATAGCAAACTTTGTACTATTATCTTCGGTAGTATCTTCATGTATAACTACGTTTCTGCTTTTTAGTTTATACGCATTGCCCGTCGGCTGTGATGGTAAAATAACAAGATGGTATTTACTAAAATCTAAATACACAGATTCATAATTCGACATTATACTCTCATTGTCAAACTGTGTTAAAGCACCTTCCAAAACTGGTGTTGTGGCATCGTCACTTGTAATTTCTGTTGGTATCATTTTAGTTATATGAATGTTTTCATTTGCAGAAGACTCGTATTTAGTAGATACACTATAATGATTCATTGTAATTTCAACAGGCAATTTTTTATTCTCTTCTAAAAAAGTATATGCACTCAACTCTAACCATTCAAGTGCATCTTGATTAAATGTAGTCGTAGCAAAACTCGTAACGCCATATACTTCCACGCCATCAATAATTAGTGCTTTATCAAATATCTTATCTTCACTCACAAATGAATACGCATCATACATTTCATCAAATATAATTGTACCTTTTAAAGTTTTTTCACCCTTCATAAGAAGAAAAGCAGAATTCTCAGGTATATACTCTATATCTTTTACCGTACATCCTGCTATGCTTTGACCAAGCTTCAAGTCTTCTATATAATAAGCATCAGCTTTTTTCACCTCTTCAACTACTTCTTCAACTGCTTCTTTTCTTAATTCCTCTTCTATTTCTTTTTTCAGTTCTTCTTTCAGTTCCTCTTTCAGTTTAGCTTCTGCTTCCATTTCTGCTGCAACTTCAGCCCTTAACTCTTCATCTGTTTTTGCAATTTCTTTGTCACCACACGCTGTAAACAGTAGTACCATCATTAACATTATTGCTATTATTTTCTTCATAACATTCTCCTTATTTTCCTTAATCTATAACATTATATATTTTAATTTTCTTTACGATCTCATTGTCCTGCACTTCACTCGCTTGATTTTTCCAATCATAATCGCAAATAGATAAGGCATATCCATCCACATCATATAATTTTTCGATATAATGATCTTCTTCACCATAAGCGTGATGATTTTCGTAATTCTTATAATTATTATTTAACATACTTAAATTGCTGGCTACGTTATCGCTAAGTGCAATATCTAAAAACTTAAAATCATACCCCTTAATAATAAGTTTATCTAGCTTTTCATTCCCTGTCAATTTTTGGTCATGATATATAGAAAAGGCTATTTCATCATCTTCATAAGTGCTAGAATATGAAAAATAGCCATATTCATCGACTGTTGTTATTTCATTCATACCAATACCTAAAACATTGCATATTTCTATAAAAGTAGGTACTTCTATAAAATTATAACTGCTTTTATTAATTACCTTATAAAAACTATCATATCCATATTTTCCTTCTACTTTTTGTAATTCATATCCTTTTGCTAAAATAGTATCAACTGCCTCTTTAAAATCAGCATTTTTACTATATCCTAGATTCTCTTTTGGATTATCTTCATCAGCACTATAAATACCTAAGCATAATGTGTAAAGAACATCTTGATAATATTTTGTAGGGTATGGCTGATTTGTATAGTCTATAAGTAAGTTGCCATCATCATATGGGTTCTCTATTATCTTGTAGTCATATACCATCAAATTGCCCTCAACATTTTTAGCAGTGTCAGGATTAAACTCTATTATAAATTCGGTAAAATCACTGGACTCTACCATAGGAAACCCTTCAAGATGATATGAAAAATTCTTTCTCTCAACATACTTCGATACTATATCCTCATTAAGTGCTATATAATTGTATTCCTTACCAGCCACATTTATAGATTCAAGCTCATTATAAAGCACTAGATAATAAGGTGCCGTATTGCAAATAAGTTCACCTGAAAATCTTACGCCATTTTCAAATGCTTTGCCAGCCATTACCTCTAGACCATAAACGCCTTCTACCATTACATTTTCTTCTATTTTCTCTGCCTCAAGCTCCGCTTTTACCTCTTCTTTTAACTTTGCCTCAGCTTCCATTTCACGCCTGATTTCTTCTTTCAACGCTTCTTCTGTTTGAACAGTTTCGTTATCGTCACAAGCAGTTACCAGCAACATTATCACTAAGGCAATACCTATTACTTTTTTCATAACACACCCCATTTTTTAGTTTTCATTGTATCATAGGTATTATATTTCATTCTCAAATCTAACCAATAGGTTAGTTTTTAATAATGAAATATAAACCAGATTACAAAACATCGAATTTCATATGTGAAAAAGACCCTGGAGATGTCACTACACCTCCAAGGTCTTTCAAAAAAATAATTAATAACCTGTGAATGAATCAAAAATAATTCTACCTTCATCGATATTTTCATCAAGTAAAAGTGCCTTTATTGCTTTAATAAGTCCTGGACTTCCAGAAATATAATACAACGCACCATTTCTATACTTATCCGTCATCTCTTTTATCTTCTCTTGTGTGCTTTCTGGATCACTAACAGCATGAACAAGTATTTTTTGATCGTTTTCTGCTACCGCTTTTAAGTCATCAAAAAATAAATAATGATCCATTGATGAAAATACCAATTCTACATCTCTTGAATTCTCTTTTTCTAATTCTTTGAAAATACTTCTTATAGGCGTAATACCAACGCCACCAGCTATCATGACAATAGGATCATTGTCATCACGCAAAGTGAATTTACCCATTGCACCCTTTATAGCTATTTGAGCACCAGGCTTTAAATTCAAGAAAACATTTTTATATTTGCTGATAGATGGCCCTGTTCTGGTTCCTAAAATTATTTCATTTTCCTCAACAATTGATGCAAAACTAAAAATTCTTTGATTTTTGTCGCCTTCAATAGCCTCCTCTAGCTTAAATATTCCATATTGTCCTGGAATCCATTGGATTTTTTCTTCTGTTGTTATATTAATAATATAATAATCTCCAAACGGATTCCTTATAGACTTAATTACTCCTGTTATCATACAATTTCCTCCTTCAATTATTCGTATATTATAGATTCTACCCTATTTTAGAATGTTTAAAGGCTTTTATATTAATGTTTTTGTAAAATGGTAAACAAAATAAAATGTTTCCGAAATTATAAAGTTCCACCAATATCACTACAAGCATGTTGCCATTCTCATATTTTCCAAACACAAGCTTATCTCGACCAGCTCAAAACCGTTAAATGCTTGCACTAAATTTCTTCATTTTCACGCCCCTTTTTTACTGCTTAAATAGTTCCATAACGATAATATCATTGTAATCAACATAATGTGTTTTTACTCTTAAGCCATTAAATTCCGCTTCGTGTCCCCAACCATACTCATATTTATCTCTTGTAAATGGCTCTTCAATAACCGACTTTGCATATCGTTTTGCTCTGCTTTTAGACAGGCCAAAATCAGCAACGATGCCTTCAATGATATCTTGTGCTTGACTCTCATCATTATAATATGTTGAAATACGTATTTTTCCAATTATCTTGTCCTTTTGTGGATCTAGGGACCCACCAAGTTCATTCATATCATGGAAATAAGATCCATAAATCACTTGCTCATGATCTTGGACGCACATGTAAAGGCGTTTGGTAAAATCACTAACATCTTCTCCGTATACCCACTGTAAATCACCATGCTTGTCATAGTAATCTTTAGTGTCCATATAATATTTTAAGGCTTTAGACACAATTTGTTTTTCGACCAACCGATCAAGAACCCTTTCATAAGTCCCTTTAAAATTTTCTTTCATCAAGAGGTCCACCATTGAAATCAAATCACCATTTCTTAAAGGTGTTTCAGATGGTAATACATGCGTGCCTTTTAGCGAACTATATGTTGTTCCAAGTCTTTGCGCCATAGAGATATCTTGACTATAAGCTAAACGATCTGTTTCAATTGAATCCTTATCGCTACCATCCGACACCTTATATCCTAAGCACCTGATTAGGAACCGTAACCACTCTTCATAACTTAAATCACCATCATCCCATTTACTTTCCTTTGTCACAGGATTTAAAATACCTACCACACTTGCATAGTCAACATAAGGCTTTGCGTATTCTGGTACACCTGTATATAGAGATGGATATACACCCGTTAAAGCAGCGTCCTCATCCCCTAAAAGTTTTACAGCCATTATGATACCATCACTTCTTGTTGGAACTTCATTCAGTTGAATAACTCTATCCCCTTCATTAACAAGACCTAAGGTCACCAAGTCTATTAAAGATTCTATTTGAGCTGGTGCAAAATACTGGTACACTTCCTCACCAGCTTTGTACATTCTATAATCTCTCTGATAATAAGCCGATCGTTGAAGAGTTAAATCTATGGTTGGTTTCGTTTTCCCATCTATATCTTTTTCTAGTGAATAAATATATTCATTACTTTCTTTAAGTAAGTCAATATAGTCATCTAGAATTCTTGTAAGCATCTCTTGTTCAGTAAGTGATAAATAACCCTGTCTAACAGATTCATCCATATACAATCTAAGTCGATCTTCTTCATAGTCTTTATCCATCCACGAGACATCTGGATACAAATGGTCATTCTTAACTTTTATTGACTTCGTAAATTCTTTATACCAAGTCCATTCATAGGTTTGTTCTTCCGCAAATCCCGCAGGCAACATCCCCACAATGATACAAAGTGTTATCGTCAGTACTATTAATCGTTTCATCTCAACCTCCATCTACAATTAGCTCATCATACACTGTTTATAATTAAAGTATAATTTAAAAAAAGCATTGCTTTCACAATGCTAACCAATAAGTTAGATTTCAATTTCAACTATTCTTTTCTTTATTCACAATTCACAATCACTAAAAACGCATAAAAGTATTTAGACAGGACACCCTACCATACATAAGAACCGTGCAATTTAAAATGTGGCTTCAACTGCACGGTTTTTAGATAAGAAAATTTATTAGTATGGCATTACACCTGCTTAAATCATGACTTATATATATTTACAAACTTAAAGGACGAGTATCACACCACTCTTCACCTGTAAAACGTACTACTTTTTCAATTAATGCACCTGTTGGACATACATTTGTACATGCCATACAGGTAACACACTGGCTTTGGTTCATTGTTTTATTAAGCCCTGACACAACAACTGTTTTCTCTCCTCTGTTAATAAACCCTAAATTACTCAGCCCCGCAACCTCTTCACAAGCTCTTACACATCGGCCACAAAGAATACATTTATTCGCGTCATAATAAATCACTTCACTAGAATTATCCTCTTGTTTTTTGTCATATAATGTTTCAAATCGACTTTCTGTAATACCATAGCTACGGACCAATGATTGCAGTTCACAACTTGCAAAAGGCGATGGAAGTCCTTTGGTACATGTAAGACAGTTATGATCGCCGCTTGACATAAGTAATTCTAAGGTCATTTTTCGATAAGACTCAATCTCATCATCTGAAGTCACTACTTTCATTCCTTCATCAACTGTCACACAGCACGATGCAGCCAAATCTCTAAATCCATCAATTTTTACAACGCACATACGACAGGCACCATAACTTTTTAAGTCGCCATGATGACATAATCTTGGGATATCAATTCCATTGGCAACACATACATCTAAAAGTTTTTCATCTTTATTAGCCATTATATTTTGTCCATCAATCACAAGATTCACCTTTTCGCTAGTGCTTTCCTTACTTTCATCTTTTTCATAAAAATCTGCATATAAATTTGCCATTTCTGCTACTTCAGTGAGTGTATATCCTACTGCACTTTTTTTGATTCCTGTTGATTCAAATGGTGTTGTCAAAACAGTACCTCTATCAGGTGTAAATCTACCAACACCTAATGTTTGAGTCGTTTCAATTACTTTTTTATCCTCAAAAACTTTTCGAATTGCCTGATAACCATCCTCACAAATAAGAGGTACAATAATCGTTGCCTTAGCATACATGCGTTTCTTATCAATATCCGTTTTACGCTTATCAACAAGTGTAGATACACAACCCATACTGATAAGGTCTTTGCCAATCACATTATAACCATCTTCTTTTAACATAGTTTCTAATTCATCTAATTTTGTTGTCCCACCTACATTACAGGCAACTACACAGGCATTGCAACTGTATAATACAATTTTATCTTCATAGGTTAATTCATTTTTTAACGCTTCATAGGAAAGATTTCTCATTGATATAATCATTTTGCAACCTCCTCTGTTCGTTGTTTTCCTATAATTTCACAGCCAGTGAACATCTCATATTCTTTTCCCCTCAAATGTTCATGACCCTCATACGGAACTTCTACACGTATGGTCTTTTTTACATTGTCTGCTGACATTAAGCCAATATCAATATTAGCTTCAATCACCTTATGACCTTGAAATAATTGTTCTAAATTACAAGTACCTGCTGAACAAGTCAAAGAAATTAATGTGTTTACTTGTCGTCCAAGTCTTGCTTGAAAGACCTTTGGTGTACAAACTGTATTTATTGTATAACCGTCAAGTACACGGTAGCCATCTTGTCGAAGACGAAAAGCCAAATTCTTCATCGGCTTTTCTCCACCTGTGCCTGCAACCCTTGCACAAGATGAGCAGGAGATAATTGTAATCACATCGTTTTTATCTAATTGCGATCTAATATCCTCATAAGTTTTTGGTTTTGTAAAAATCATTAAAAGCCCCCCATTTCCACATCACTCACAGCACTTTCGTATTCATCTCTGAAATATCTAAGTGTGCTCTTAACAGGATTCACAGATGTCTTGCACAAAGCACATAGTGCGGTTTTTTGAACCATTTCACACAATGCTTCTAATGTTTGAATATCTTTATGTGTTCCTTGCCCACTAGAAATCTTATTAAGTATATGAAGCATTTGCTTTGTCCCCTCTCTTCCAGGAATACACTTGCCACAAGCTTCATCCTTACAGAACTCTATAAAAAACTTAGCAATATCAACAGCAGACTTGCCTTCACTCATAACAATCAGTCCACCTGATCCCATGATTGCACCATACTCCTGAAGGCTTTCATAATCAACTGCTACATCCATATGTTGCTGAGGGATACAACCACCTGATGGTCCACCTAATTGTACAGACTTGAATGTTTTACCTACTTGCATTAAACCAATCTTATTAACAATTGTATCGACACTTGTCCCTATTGGCACTTCAACACAACCAACATTTTCAATGTCACCAGTAATCGAGAAAATCTTAGTTCCTGGACTTTTCTCTGTCCCAACTTCTTTATACCAGTCACTCCCTTTGTCAATAATCTGTGCGATATTTGCAAATGTTTCGACATTATTAAGAACTGTAGGTTGTTCCCAAAGTCCTGCTTTAACTGGAAATGGTGGCTTAGGACGAGGATTTCCCCTACGTCCTTCTATAGAACGCATCAGTGCAGTCTCTTCTCCACAAACAAAGGCACCTGCACCTTCATATATTTCAATATCAAAATCAAAACCACTATCCAAAATATTTGCCCCTAATAGGTTCAGACTACGCGCTTGTTTAATAGCCTTGGTTAACGTTTCAATTGCCAAAGGATACTCCGCACGGCAATATATGTAACCTTGATTTGAACCAATGGCTTTTGCGCCAATAATCATCCCTTCAATAAGACTATGAGGATCACTTTCCATGACATTTCGATCCATATACGCTCCTGGATCTCCTTCGTCAGCATTACAAAGAATATATTTTATATCCCCTGTTTCAGCTGCTGCAAATTTCCATTTTAAGCCGATAGGAAATCCTGCGCCACCACGACCACGAAGACCTGAATTTAAAACTTCATCAATAATTTTTTTGTCATCCATATTAAAAAGTGCCTTTATAGCACCTTCATACCCTCCGCGTGATAGGTAGTCATTGATTTTTCCAGGATCAATTAGGCCCCTATTTCTCATCACTCGTACTTCTTGTTGATTAAAAAATGCGAGTGTCTCAATAGCTGGTATTTTTGTATTTTCAGCTGTTTCTCCAGGCATAACGCCTTTATTCTTTATCCGTTCAGCCAGTTGATACTCCATTCCTCTTGCAAGTGCATAGTCTACAACTGCTTCATTGCCCATTAGGTGTTGTTCAAACACTTGTTTCATTTTAGCAATATCCATTTTTTTATAAATCACTGCTTCTTTATCAGGTAATTTCACCGTAATCAAGGGCTCTTCAGAGCAAATTCCTGCACATCCAGTTGTTATAACATTAATGTTTTTAAGTTTTTGCTCTTTAATCATCTCTTTTAGAGATGTCAGTAAGTTCATAGCACCTGATGCAATACCACACGTACCCATATGTATGTATACTTTTGTAAGCTCATGATTTTCTTGTTTAGCTTTTTCTCTTAATAGATTAATCTCCTCAACGGTTTTCATTTAAGCTTCCCTCCTACTCATACTGATTCAATATATCATCAAGATCATCGATAGTTACTTTACCATATACTTTGTCATCAATAATCATTACTGGTGCTAGACCACACGCACCTACACATCTTGCTTTTTCAAAAGTAAATCGTCCATCTTCGGTACTTTCACCCATTTTCACTTGGTAATCTGCTTCAAGCTTTGCTTCAATTTTATCCGCTCCTTTAACATAACAAGCTGTTCCCATACATAACTGAACACGATGTCTTGCCCTTGCCTCCATCGTGAAGAAAGAATAAAAAGTTACCACCCCATGCACGCGATTCGGCGAGATATCTGTTTTATCCGCAATTCTTTGTTGAGCACTTTCTGGAAGATACCCCAAGAGATTTTGAGCCTTTTCAAGCAATGGTATAAGTCCTCCATCTTTCATACCATATGTTTCAATCAAATCGTCTAGTCGCTCTACTTGTTCTTCCGAAAATTCCATAAGCATACTCATTCAATTCACCTTACTTCCATTAATATTTTTAACACATCCACGCCTCAAGAGGCATTTGACTATTCAACAACTTAGTTGAATACAAGGCGATTATATAACTATTCAATTGAATACGCAAGTAGTTTTTGATATTTTTTTATCAATGTTTTTCCACACAAAAAAAACCGATGTTAACAAATATGTTATCATCGGTTAATATTTATTATTTTTTTACTTATTTCTCATCCCACGGTCGACAATCATCTTCAAACCTTATAGCGCGGTAACCATGTTTATTCAAAAGCGCCACGGCTTCAACTGACAGTAAACAATAACGCCCACGACAATAAGCAATTATCTCTTGATCTGGTGGTAATTTTTCCAAATGCTTTTCCAATTCTTCCAAGGGAATTGAAGTCGCTCCCTCAATATGATCGTCTTCATAATGATCTTTAGGGCGGACATCAATAAGTGTAACTTTTCCCTTTTGAAGCTTTTTCATCAACTGATCAGGTGCAACTTGTTCTATTTCACCATGCTGTTCATAAACATCATTAAGTAATTTTTGAATATCTGCAATTAAGTTTTCACCCAATACCTGCATATGATGGAATAGTATCGAAACAGTGGGATCACTCAAAGAATAAATAGAATATAAGCCTTGTTTTTCAAATTCAACAAGTCGTGACTCCAAAAGCGTTTGAAGATGCTGAGATGTATTAGCAACAGACATACCTGTTTCATTGGCCAATTTTTCTACTGTTTTAGAGCCTTCACAAAGCAAATCGATAATATGCAATCGTCTAGGACTCGAAAGTGCCTTCCCAACCCTTGCTAAATGATTATAAATATCTGTTTTAAGTTTTTGTGAACTATCGCTCATAAATATCCTCCAATTAAAAT
>Ga0193962_1001342_pt1 | contig 11488 bp, 8 predicted proteins | sample FB_5_MG_FD_140335 | JGI IMG/M metagenome (GOLD analysis project Ga0193962, IMG submission 140335) | Microbial mat bacterial communities from the Broadkill River, Lewes, Delaware, United States - FB_5_MG | ecosystem: Environmental > Aquatic > Freshwater > River > Microbial mats | place: USA...
CCCTTTTGGGGTTATAGGAAAAAGATTGTCACACAATAATATATCGTAAGTATGAAATTATCCGCATTTAAATTCAACCTTCCAATAGAGTTGGTTGCTTCTCATCCTACTGATAATAGAGATGAATCTAGATTGTTAGTATTACATAAAGATACTGGAGAGATAGAACATAAGCAATTTAAGGATGTCTTGGATTATTTTGATGAGAAAGATACTTTCGTCTTCAATAATACAAAAGTATTTCCTGCTCGTTTATATGGAAATAAAGAGAAGACTGGTGCAAAGATTGAAGTATTTCTTTTAAGAGAGCTTAATAGAGATCAGAAGTTATGGGATGTTCTTGTTGATCCTGCAAGAAAGATAAGGATAGGTAATAAGTTATATTTTGGAGAAGATAACTCATTAGTTGCTGAGGTTATTGATAATACTACATCTAGAGGAAGAACATTGAGATTCTTATATGATGGTGATTATGACGAGTTTAAAGAGATTCTTTTTGGTTTAGGAGAGACTCCTATTCCTAGACAAGTAAATAGAGAGGTTATTCCTGAAGATGCTGAGAGATATCAGACTCTTTATGCAAAGAAAGAGGGGGCTGTTGCGGCACCAACTGCAGGACTTCATTTTAGTCGTGAGTTATTAAAGCGTCTTGAGATTAAAGGAATTGATTTTGCTGAGGTTACGCTTCATGTTGGATTAGGAAATTTCCGTCAAGTAGATGTTGAGGATTTGACTAAACATAAGATGGATTCTGAGCAAATAGAGATAGAGTCTGCTGCTGTAAAGCAAATAAATAAGACTAAAGATGACAAGCGAAAGATTTGTGCTGTTGGAACTACAGTGGTGAGAACTCTTGAAAGTTCTGTTACTACATTAGGAAGATTGACAGAATTTGAAGGATGGACTAATAAATTTATTTTCCCTCCTTATGATTTTAATATTCCAGATGCGATGATATCTAACTTTCATTTACCATTATCTACATTATTAATGATGGTAGCTGCTTTTGGTGGTTATGATAATGTGATGAATGCTTATGATGTCGCTGTTAAAGAAGGTTATAGGTTTGGTACTTATGGGGATGCAATGTTAATTGTGTAACTGTATAGAAATTAAGATATAAAAAATGCTGTGAGTTTTCTCACAGCATTTTTTTGTATCTAGTTCATTATGTTTCTTGGTTTATTATCAAGCCAAAGAATAATATTATCAATAACTATTTGTAATCTTTTCTCAAAAGATTCATTTGTTGCATATGCAACATGAGGTAGCATTAATAAATTTGGTGCTTGTAATAGGATATCAGTTGACGATAAAGGAGGTTCCTTGTCATAAACATCAGTAGCTGCTCCAGCAATCTTGTTAGTGTGAAGAGCATCAAAGAGAGCATCTTTATTTACTACAGGTCCTCTAGCGGTGTTAATTAAAATAGCAGGTGGCTTCATTAATTCAAACTCTCTAAAGTCGATTAGATTAGTAGTCTCATCGGTAAGTGGAGTATGAAGAGTAATTATATCTGAGTTTTTAAGTAGAGTATCTTTATCTGTAAATGTTACTCCGTCAATAGTTTTAGGATTTCTGTTATACGCTAGAATCTTGCATCCGAAGACTTTGCATATCTCAGCAACTCTTTGACCAATATTACCGCAACCAATAATTCCTACTGTCTTCCCATTTAGTTCAGTGCCAAGGAAATTCTCACGAGCGCCACCCATACGAGTAATTGAGTCCCCCCAAGCTATTTTTCTGTAGGTAGAGATTATCATTCCAATAGCGAGTTCTGCTACTGATTCGTTAGAGAATCCTGCTGCATTTGAAACAATAATATTTTTCTTTCTACATTCTTCCATGTCAATATCATCTACTCCAGTGAATGCCACAGAGATCATCTTTATGTTTGGACAAGAGTCAAGGAAGTTCTTGCTAATCTTTATATTGCTTACTGCAATAACGTCTGCATCTTTTGCTCTTTCTATTAGAGTATTTTCATTTTCATTTCTATCTGTATAGATAGTTAGTGAATGACCAGATCTTTTAAATTCATTCTTAATTGCTTCGGCCTTGCATCCACAAAGAGCAAGGGGTTCAAGGAATACTATGTTCATTTCTAGTTGATTATGAATTGTGAATTTCTATCTCTATTTATTATTAGAGTAGAATTGATATATATGCGAAAATAGTAAAAATGAGTGATTAATAGGATTTTAACTGCTGATTATATCTGTTATTATTATATTTGCAAGACATAAAATATTAATTAAGCTTTGGAAATAAAGGATTTAATAAAGGCTCTTGGAGAAAATCCCAAGATAGAACAGTTGCGAGGAAACCTGGCACGTGAGGGAAGTGATGTTGTTAAGCTTGATAACGTATGTGCTTCGTATATATCTTTTTTAATTGCAGAAATATATACTACGACTAGTAATCATCAATTTGTTATTGTTGACAATAAGGAGGATGCTGCGTATTGTTATAATGATTTGACAGAGATTCTTGGAGATAAATCAGTTCTTTTCTTTCCTTCTTCATATACTATTAAGCGTGGTGAGTTTAAGCTTGATACTACAGATGTTGTATTGAGAACTGAGGTAATGGATAAGATTGGTAACACAGATAAGAAATATGTTGTTGTTACATGGCCAGAGGCTTTGCTAGAGAAGGTTATTGATAAAGAAGGCTTAGAGAAGAATACTCAGAAACTAAAAGTAGGAGAAGATTATACAATTGATTTTATTGCTGAGTTTCTTTATGAATACGGTTTCGAGAGGGTTGATTTTGTTTTTGAACCTGGGCAATTTTCAATTAGAGGTGGTATCGTTGATGTGTTTTCTTTTTCTTATGACTCTCCTTTAAGAATAGATTTCTTTGGAAATGAGATAGAATCGATACGTTTCTTTGAGATAGAGACTCAGCTTTCTAAGGAGGAATTAAAAGAGGTATCTATAGTTCCTAATATACAGAAAGAAGACTTAGGGAATAGAGTGTCTTTTTTCTCTTTCTTAGATAATAAGAGTGTGTTGTGGGTTAATAATGGGAAGACGGTAGTTGCTGGTTTTGAGACTCTTTTCTCAAATATAGAGAGAAATATTAAAGAGGGTGGTTTTGAGGTAAAACGTGATGATTTCTGTACTCCTGGAGAATTGATGAATTCTCTTGAAGGTTTCAATAGAGTGGAGTATGGACAGGCTTGTTTTTATAAAGCCAATAGTAGTATTTCTTTTAATATCCAGCCTCAGATAAGTATAAATAAGAACTTTGATATACTTGCGGACTATCTTAACGAAAGAACAAAAGATGGTGGTAAGAATATGATTTTGTCATCAAATATGATGCAGATTGATAGAATCAATGCAATATATGATGATAAGAATGTTAGTGTCTCATTTGATGGTATACATGCTGTTTTGCATGAAGGATTTGTTGATGGGGATACTAATGTCGCAGTATATACAGATCATGAGTTATTTGATAGATATCATAAGTTTAATCTTAGGAATTCTCGTTTAAAGAGATCTAGAGATGTACTGACTGTAAAAGAGCTTAATTCACTAACTGTTGGTGATTATGTCGTTCATATGGATCATGGTATAGGTAAGTTTGTTGGGCTTCAAAAGATAGATGTTAATGGAAGTACTCAGGAGACTATAAGACTTGTGTATAAGGATAATGATGTTCTTTTTGTTGGGATTCATTCACTTCATAAGATATCAAAATACAAAGGCAAGGATTCGGATGCACCAAAGATTAATAAGCTTGGTTCTCCAGCATGGCAGAAACTTACTTCAAAGGCAAAGAGTAAAGTAAAAGATATAGCTAGAGATCTAATAGCTCTTTATGCAAAGAGGAAGCAAGAGAAGGCTTTTAGTTTTACTGAAGATTCTTACCTACAAGAAGAATTAGAGGCTTCGTTTATTTATGAAGATACTCCAGATCAATATAAGGCAACATTAGATGTAAAGAGAGATATGGAGAGTGATTCTCCAATGGATAGACTTGTGTGTGGGGATGTTGGGTTTGGAAAAACGGAGATTGCTATTCGTGCTGCTTTTAAAGCTGTCGCAGATAGTAAACAGGTTGCTGTTCTCGTCCCAACGACTGTTTTGGCATTTCAGCATTATAATACTTTTATAAAAAGACTTGAAGGAATGCCATGTAGGGTAGAATATATTTCTCGTATGAGAAGGCCTGCAGATATAAAAGCAGTTTTAAAGGATGTTGAAGCAGGTAAGGTTGATATTATAATAGGAACTCATCGTTTAGTAGGTAAGGATATTGTCTTTAAGGATCTAGGTCTGTTGATTATTGATGAAGAACAGAAATTTGGAGTGGCTGTAAAAGAGAAATTAAAGAAATTTAAACTTAATGTTGATACATTGACTCTTACTGCAACCCCAATACCAAGGACTTTGCAATTCTCTTTAATGGGGGCTAGAGATTTATCAATAATGAAGACTCCTCCACCTAATAGATATCCCATAGAGACGGAGTTGCATACTTTTAATGAAGAATTAATTGCAGAAGCAATCACTTATGAGGTATCTCGCAATGGTCAGGTGTTTTTTATTCACAATAGAGTTCAGAATATTCATGAAGTTGAGTCTATGATTCAACGATTAGTACCTGGGATACGAACAGTCGTTGGGCATGGACAGATGGATGGGCCAAAACTTGAAAAAGTCATGCTTGGATTTATGCGTGGTGACTTTGATGTCCTTATTGCTACAACGATTATTGAGTCAGGTCTAGATATACCTAACGCAAATACTATCATTATAAATCAGGCGCAGAATCATGGATTGAGTGATTTACATCAATTAAGAGGACGTGTCGGTCGTTCAAATAAGAAAGCTTTTTGCTATCTATTAACTCCTCCTTTGGATGTCTTGCCAGATGAAGCAAGAAGACGTTTGAAAGCTATTGAGAATTTTTCCGAATTGGGTAGTGGTTTTAATATAGCTATGCAAGATCTTGATATAAGAGGTGCAGGTAATCTTCTCGGAGGTGAACAGAGTGGATATATTAATGATATAGGTTATGAATCTTTCCAAAGGATTCTTAAAGAAGCCATGCATGAATTGAAGGAAACGGAGTTTGAAGAGTTATTTTATGAAGAAGGAGAGGTGAAGAATGATATTGTCTTTGTTTCTGATTGTCATGTTGATACAGATAAGCAAGTGCTGATTCCTGATTCATATTGTGAGAATATTGCAGAAAGAGTTAGGTTGTATAGAGAATTGGATAGTATTGAGAATTTAGCCGAGCTTCAGGAGTTCGAGAAAAAGATGATAGATCGTTTTGGAAAACCTCCTAAGAATGTTGAAAATCTGTTTGTAGTGATTCGTTCTAGATGGTTGGCGATGAGTATGGGTATTGAAAAGATTATATTGAAGAATTATAAGCTTGTTTTCTTCTTTATTGCAAATAATCAATCTCCATTTTATGAGTCTGAGGCGTTTACAAGAGTGCTTAGTTACGTGCAGAAGAATAGCCAAACTTGCGAAATGAAGGAAAGAAAAGATAAATTGACTTTAAGTTTTAAGGATATTAAAGCTGTAAGGCAAATAGAAGAAATACTTATTAAAATGTCAAGAAGTTAGTGTATGAAGAATCTAGTTTTTGATATAGGAAATACTCTTGCTAAGTATGCTGTCTTTCAAGATGGTATAATTTTAGATGAGAAGGTGCTTGAACAATTGACAGAAAAAGAGTGTCAGGATATTATTGATAGAAATTCTGGAATTGATGCTGTTTTATTTTCTGCTGTTGGTGAGCTATCTGATGATGTTGTTGCTAAGATGAAAGAATTGGTTGATTATGTTATTGTTGCCAATCATGAAACAGCTTTGCCATGTAAAAATTCATATAAGACAAAAGAAACTCTTGGTTTTGATAGAATTGCAGCATGTATTGGTGCGACTTGTATTGAGCCCAATAAGAATATTCTTGTTATTGATGCAGGAACAGCAATAACGTATGATTTAATAACTGCAGAGGGAGAGTATCTTGGTGGTCTTATTTCTCCTGGAATTAGTATGAGATATAGAGCTCTTTCAGAATTTACTGTTAAATTACCTTTGTGTGAAATTACAAATGAGACTCCTTTGGTTGGAACGACAACTAGAGAGTCTATTGTTGGAGGAGTGCAGAATGGTGTTATAAATGAGCTTAGTGCATATATATCTTCAATTAATGATATATATGCAGATATTAATGTATTTTTGACAGGTGGAGATGCGTTTTTCTTTGATAAGAAATTAAAAAATAGCATATTTGTAAATCAAAAATTGCTATTTTATGGCTTAAATCGAATATTGGAATATAATGCAGAGAAATAATAGGATAAAAATTGGTGGGTTAATATTGCTTGTATTTTTGGGAATGAATGCTTTTTCTCAACACAACACAACATCCCCATATTCACGATTTGGAATTGGAGATTTAGTTGGTTCTGGGAAAGGACGTTCTGTTGCAATGGGAGGAGCAGGTATTGCTTTAAGTACTCCTTATGCATTGAATAGTCTTAATCCCGCATCATATGGTGTGTTGGATAGTTTATCTTTTATATATGAGATAGGTTTGAATGCTCACATATCAAATTATAAGACTGAATTAGGAAAGCACAACACGAAAGATGCAAATTTTGATTATTTTTCTATAGCCTTTCCTGTTACCAATTGGTGGAGAGTGTCTGCTGGAATAACTCCATACTCAAATGTGGGCTATTTTATGGACAGTAAGCAAGCGATGAATGATAGTTCAGGTGACTTTCTTTTCAATAAACAGTTTACTTACGAAGGAAAAGGAGGAGTTAATAAGGCATACTTTTCTCAATCGTTTGTTCCTGTTAAAGATTTATATTTAGGAGTTAATTTTTCATATGTCTTTGGTCAGGTTACTAAGACAAAGATGATTGATTTTCTTGATAAAGATGGAATGAAGTTACCTCAATATCGATCTACGAAATATGAGGAGCAACTATCTGTTAAAGATATAATGTTTGACTTTGGAGTGCAGTATAAGAAAAAGTTGAATGATAAGTATACAATTAGTTTCGGTGGTATTTATGCTCCAGAGAAGACCTTGAGTTCTGATTTGGATATTACTTCAGGTACTGATATCACTAGTAATACTGCAAATTTTGTAATACCAACAAAGTTTGGTGGAGGATTAGGGCTTTATATTAATGATAATATGACTTTAGGCTTTGATTATGTGAATGAACAGTGGTCAGATGTAACTCCTTATGTAGGAAGTTCGTTTGATAATGTAGGATATAAGAATAATGAGAAATATGCTCTAGGTTTTGAGATAATACCTAATAGAAGAGCTTTAAAATCGTATCTTGGTGTTATCGCCTATAGAGTTGGAGTTCATTATACAGATTCTTATTTGAAGATAGGAAATGAATCAGTGAAGGATTATGGGATGAGTTTTGGGTTTGGATTCCCTCTACGTCGTTCTTCAACATATGTAAATGTATCATTAGATTTAGGTAGACGTGGAGATATTGCGAAGACTTATGTGCAGGAAGACTATGCTAAGCTGAGTATTTCGTTCTCTATGTTCTCGAGATGGTTCTACAAAAGGAAATATGAATAGTGTAAAATAAAAAATGGTATGAAAAAACATTTAGTAACATTGCTAACGGCGGTATTTTTACTAGCAATGGGAACACAAGCGCAAACTATTGATTCTAAGTTTGGAGTTGATAGTGTAAAGACCTTAGTAAATGCTTCTATTTACGGTCAGTTGGTTAAGCAGAAAAGATATGCTGAGGCATTACCTGCTTGGAGATATGTATTTGTAAATGCTCCAAAATTCCAAAAATCAACTTATATCAAAGGTGTTAGCATCATGAGATATATGTCTAAAAAAGATCCTAAATATGTGGATACTTTGATGATGGTATATGATCAAAGAATTAAGTATTTTGGAAATGATAGAAAATATCCGAAAGCATGGATTCTTGGTAGAAAAGGAACAGATTGTCTTAGATATAAAGGAAAGACTACTGAAGGAGTAAAAGAAGCTTATACTTATTTAGTAGAGTCTATGAATGCAAGTGGTAATATTACAGAGCCTGCAGTTTTAAATTCTGCAATGGCTGCTTCAATAAAACTTCTTAGAGCTGACCAGTTGACTAATGAGGATATTATTGCTAATTATGGTAAGTATATTTCTATTTTAGAGAAGCAAATTCAAGTTGCATCTAAATCAAAAACAAAAAAGAAGATTCAAAATGTAAAATCAAACATAGAGACTCTTTTCTTTGATGCAGGTGTAGCTGATTGTGAAATATTAGCAAATTTATTGACTCCTAAGTTTGATGCTGGAATTGAAGATGTAAATGAACTTAAGGATATGATCTCTCTTCTTAAGAGAAGTGAGTGTACTGGTGGAGATCTTTACGGAAGAGTAGCTGAGAAAATTTATAAGCTTGCACCTAGTGCTGGAGCTGCTTATGATCTTGCTATCTTATTCCAAAAGAGAGAAGAGTATGATAAGACAGAAATATATATTAAGGAAGCTATAGCAACAGAAACTGTTGTAGAGAATAAGGCTGACTATCTTTATAAATTGGCAACAATTAAATTCTCTCAGAAGAAATATGCAGAGGTTAAGAAGTATTGTACTCAAGCTTTGGCAATTAACCCTAAGAGAGGTGATGCTCATATACTGATTGGTAAATCATATGCTTTATTTAGTAAGAGTTATTCAAAAGAGACTTTTGAACAACATACAGTGTTTTGGGTAGCAGTTGATAGATTTAAAAAGGCAAAGGCTGTTGATCCTTCTTCAAATGTGGAAGCTAATAAACTTATTAAGCTGTATTCACAATACTTCCCTAGTAAGAATGAAGCATTCTTTAGAAATATTACTCCAGGTACTCGAGTTAAAGTTGGGGCGTGGATTAATGAAACAACTATTGCAAGATTTAGAGATAAATAAGATAAAGACTTGAAAATTAAAGATTTAATTATAGAAAGCATTGTAGTCGTTTTTACGATTGCAATGCTTTTGTCTTGTTCTAACGACATTAAAGAGGTTGAGAAGTTTACTGCATCAGATACTACTTCTGGTCAGTTTGGCAAAGATTTAGTTATGCTGTATTCAGATTCTCTTGTTGTTAGGTATAAGATTAGAGCTAAAGAGTATTCTGAGAAGATTGAGAATGGAATTTCATATAATGAATTTCCTAAAGGTCTATTTGTGAAGATATTTAATAGCAAAGGAGAGTTTGATTCGAGTATAGAGTCGCAGTATGCTAAATTAGATCCTATTACGAAGATATGGACTGTTAGATATGGTGTTGAGATTATTTCCTCTGATGGATATAAAGTAAATACAGAGCTATTATATTGGGATCAAAAGAAGAAAACTGTCTATTCTGATAAATATGTTAGAATTACTAATAGCGACGGCACTGTAGTTGAAGGTAATAATGGATTTCATTCAGATGAAAATCTGGAGAATCTAGAGCTTAATGTTATTTCTGGTGATCTAGTTATTTAATATGGTAGAAGGGAATCTCATATTATCGATTATTTTGATGCTTATAGCTTCTGCATTCTTTTCTGGAATGGAGATAGCTTTTGTGTCAGCAAATAAGCTTAGAATAGAGCTTGAGAAGAAACAAAATACGTTTGTCTCTCGTTTAGTTACAATTTTTGCAAAGAATCCTTCGTTGTTTATTAGTACAATGTTGGTTGGAAATAATATAGCATTGGTCATATATGGAATAAGTATGACTAAGTATATAGAGCCAATAATAAGGTCTTATATTTCAAGTGAGATAGGTGTCTTACTCGTTAATACAGTAGTTTCTACTTTTATTATTCTAATAACTGCAGAGTTTCTTCCAAAGGTCCTATTCAAACTAAGGCCAAATACTATCTTAAATATCTTTTCTGTTCCTGTTTTCTTTTTTTATGTTTTGTTTTATCCTATAACAAGATTTACTATCTGGTTGTCTCGATTCTTTATATCTAATATTCTAAATAATGACTTTAGGGAGTTTGATGACTCATATGTCTTTGGGAAAGTGGATTTAAATAATTTAATTCAAGAACACTCTATAGATGATAAAACAGAAGAGAAGGATAACGAAATCAGACTGTTCCGTAATGCATTAGATTTTTCAGATGTTAAATTGAGAGAGTGTTTAATACCCCGAACTGAAATTGTTGCGGTATCTTTAGAAACTTCAATCGAAGATTTGCGTACAATGTTCACGGAAAGTGGGTTTTCTAGGATCTTAGTTTATGAAGAAAGTATAGATAATATAATAGCTTACGTTCATTCTTCTGTTTTGTTTAAAAAACCAAAGAAGGTCTCAGATTGTTTAAGTAGTTTGATTGTTGTTCCGGAGACAATGCAAGCACAAAAGCTATTAAAACTTTTTACAAAGAAGCATAAGAGTATTGCTCTTGTTGTTGATGAGTTTGGAGGAACATCTGGAGTTGTTACTATTGAGGATATCATGGAAGAGATATTTGGTGAGATAGAGGATGAACATGATAATGTTCTATATGTCGAGAAACAGATTAGTGAAACTGAATTTCACCTTTCTGGAAGACTTGAAATCGATTACGTTAATGAGAAGTTTAAGCTTGATCTTCCTGAGTCTGAGGAGTATGAAACAATCGCAGGTTGGATCTTGTATAACTATCAGGATTTGCCCACTGAGAATCAAGAAATAAAAATAGGTTCTTATCTTATTAGAATAAGTAAGATTGTTGATGCTAGAATTGATTTGGTGTATATCACGAGAAAATAAAATTAGTTAGAATATAATATTCAATAGTACATGTTGAGACTATTATTGTTGCAATATTCTTTTGGATAAGAATGATTTTTAGTTAATTTTACCTAGCAGTGGGTATGAAATATTTAAATACTTTATGAAAAGGGCTGTTTTTGTTGTTTTTATTGTTTTTTATTGTGTGTTATCCTCGGAAGCACAACAAGATAGGCAGTTTAGTAGTGGTTTTTTTAACCAAGTGACGCAAAATCCAGCTTTTGTTGGAGCAACTAATAAATGGAATGTTGGAGGAGTTTTAAGAGAACAATGGAGTAGTCTAGATGGATCTCCTAGTACTTCTGTTTTTAGCTTAGATATGCCATTTAGGGTTTTAAATACGTATCATGGATTGGGAATATCTTTTATCTCTGATAAATTAGGTGCTAATTTAAAACAATCAACAACATCAGTTGCTATTTCATATTCATATAAGTATAAACTTCTGGGAGGAGTTTTAAGTATAGGAGCAAGAGCTGCCTATATTAATTATTCTCTTGATGGAAAAGGGAATCTTGCTTCAGGAACCACATGGAACAACAATAAGAAGTTATTGGAAGGAACTGAAGGTACTGAAGCTTATGATGAGCTTGTAGGAGTAGTCGATTATAGTGGAGGTTTATTATATAAGAAAGATAGTTGGTATGTAGGTTTATCTGTTAATCACTTATTAGAACCGAATTTGTTTAG
>Ga0193962_1001347_pt1 | contig 11470 bp, 9 predicted proteins | sample FB_5_MG_FD_140335 | JGI IMG/M metagenome (GOLD analysis project Ga0193962, IMG submission 140335) | Microbial mat bacterial communities from the Broadkill River, Lewes, Delaware, United States - FB_5_MG | ecosystem: Environmental > Aquatic > Freshwater > River > Microbial mats | place: USA...
CCATGAGAAAACCCGATTCAAGGAATTATCAACGGTTTGTAATTACGGTGTTCTTTTTCAGGTTCTGAAAAAATGAATACAAAGTGGCCGAAGTTATGATCAAATCCTTCACGATACTTGGATTTCAAAAAATATTGGCTGAGAACCGCAATTTTCAAACCAACAAATGTGTTCCGACACCATATCTATACAAATTATATATTTGCCCTTTTTTGAGGGGGCATTAAAAGCGACATCACTGTCAAAAGTCTCACTTGGCGATATATCTCTACCCAATTCCATTCTAAAAAAATCGTTGTCGATCATCTTTAATTTTTTATCCAATAAGTGCCCACCGATTTTAACGACCCCAAGCTCCTGCACGTTAGAATGTAACCATTTAGCCGATCCTGAATTTTTCACTCTTAATTTCAACTTGATTGGTTGTCCTGCCTCAACCAGAATTATTTTAATAGTTTTGCCTACAAACTTTAAATCACACATCAACCCATGGCCATTTCGACTATCAAGTTGAAGAGCTCCTTTTCGTAGAAAAAAAACGGTTCTATTACGGTTTTCACGAGTCAAATAGTTTTGAATCCGCCCAGAGATGCTTCCATTATTGACAATGCTTCGATATTCATCATAAGAAATTTCTGGATTTCCTGACATTTTTATAGATAATTTCGTGAAACCTATATCCTCTGCAAGGGTTTTTATTTCATCCAAACGAATATCTCTTTCCAAAACACCATAATTCTTCATTTCTGTTTGCGATTGCGGTGAAAAGGAATGGCAAAGTCCTGGTTCGGCGAAGCCTATAATTCCACCTTCTTTTAAAACTCTATGGAATTCTCTTAATATTTCCTCAATATTTGGTACATGATGAAATGAATCGAAACAAACAATTCGATCAACATGGTTATCCTGAATATCTAAACGATGCCCATCGTATACGCTAAATTGAGGAGGAGTAATATATTGACCTATTATAGGATAATTTTCGAAAAGTTTTTTGCCTGTTTTAATTGCAGATTTTGAGCAATCTACTGAAATAGTGGATACTCCCATTTGGTTTAACAATCTAGACAGCCAACAAACCCCTGCTCCAAACTCTAAAATTTTCATTGTTTTTCCAAGATGCAATCCGGAAAGTAATAATCCTAAAGCAACTAATGACTCGGGACTTTTTGAAAAGTTAGCAAAAGGTCTTGAAATAAAAGGGGTCGGGTCCGTAATATTCTGAAAATAATTTTCCGCCTTTTCACATAATTGTTCAACTGTGTTTTTTTTGCATATTGTTTCAGGGGAGATGTAACTATCGCCATAATTTTTAATGGAATATAAACCATTATTGCTACCTGAAGATTCAACTTTAGAGGAATAAAAAATTTTATTTATTACTTTATTTATCATTGCATTTATCACTTTACTGTTTCTGTTAAAGGTTAGGCACAATATCAAAAATAATCATTCCGCTTGATAAAAATACATATGACTGTCCCAAATTGAAAGCATTGGGGCTATTGATATATACCTCTTTTATCCAGGTTGATTTTTGGAACATTTTATTCTGATATTGTGCCTAATGGAACAAAAAATCATTGCTCATCATCGTTGCCGGTTTCAGGGTAAACCATTTTTCCGGTCATGGACAAGTCGTATCCCCCCAGATCATCGGCAGTTCTTTGAATCACCTTACCTTTGAGCATGGCCAGAAACAATTGGATACCCTGGTCAAAAAAATTGTTTTTATTGACAAAAAGGTCAAAACGCTCCCAGCACAGAGAAATGAAATCCAAGCCAAGAAGATTGGCCACGGATCTGATGCCCGGCGCGGCTTGGGCGTTTCCATTAAGTATGGCCAGGCCCGCATCCATATGCCGGGAGACACAAGTCTCATATCCGTTAATGGTCTCAGTATCTATGCCAGACCGGTTTAATTCCCGGTCCAAAAGCTGCCGGGTCCCGGTACCCAGACGGCGATTAACCATGGTCAGGCCCTTACGGGAAAGATCTTTTAGGGATGAAAGCCCCAGGGGATTATCTTTTTGAATAATCAGGCCCTGCTCTCGATAACACAGATTGACAACCGCCGGGGCAATGTCTTTATCCTTGAACGGCACACCGGTATCGCTGTTTTCATCTGCCGACGGACAGCAGGCAATGTGGCACAAATTTTTTCTTAGGGCCTTGAGTCCTGCCAGGCTGCCGGCCAGGCCGGACAGGGCCATGTGTTCCCTGTGTTTCAAGTTGAATGTACAGACCAGGGTATCCAGCAGCAAATCGTCGGCGCCGGATATGAGAACCAGTCCGTGATACGGGGGAAGCGTTGCCTGTTCCGGGAAGTTCCGGGTGCCGTTTTCAACCCATTGGCGGACAAGCTCAATGGGAAACAGCCATTTTCCCGTCACTTTAGAAGCCGGCAGGCCCTTGTCAGCGATGAGGGCATAGATCATTTTCTCATTTACATTAAGATATTTTGCCACCTGTCGCGTGGTAAGCATTTCGTCCATGTTGTGATGCCTTTGGGATAACTATTTATATTTGATCTGCCAATGCCGCAGCAATATCTGCTGCCACCTGGCCCGGCTGGTTTTGACCACACGTTATTTTGATATCGCAGAATTTATCGTACAAGGGCGTTCTTTCTTTGTAAAGCGAATCAATGCTGTTGCTTGGGTCAATGGCAACCCCCCGGGATTCAATATCGGAGAGCCGGGTCAGCAGGGTGGACAGATCTACATGCAGATAGATGACCGTGGCAATTTTTTTCAGATGGCGCATGGCCTGTTCCCGGTAGATGACTGAACCGCCGGTGGAAATGACCCGGCGTTGGCCGCCAAGGCCGAGCAGATGGCCAGCCTCAATGTCCAAAAAGCCCTGAAGCCCCTTTTTTTTAATAATCTGGGCAAGGCTCATGTTTTCCTTTGTCTGGATCACAATATCCGTATCCAGAAAATCATATCCAAGCTGTTTTGCCAAAAGCACCCCCACGGTACTTTTTCCAACAGCCGGCATGCCTATTAACGCAAGGTTCAAGTCTTGGGACATCACTTTTTTTCTTTGTTTAATACTGTTGCTCACGGGTGAATAATTCAAAGATAATGGGGTTGTTTATATCAAACTAAACCTTTCTTTTCAATATCGGCCCGTCTCTTTTGGTTTCTTCACAGTCCGTAAAATTAAAAAAACAACCCATTGACAAAACCATTACATTTAATTAAACATGTTTTTATATTAAACATGTTTAATTAAATGTAATGGAGGCGTCCATGAATCGAAAACAAGCGTTTAAAAAGGAGACACGGCGGCGAATTCTTCAAGCGGCCAGGAAACTGTTTCTTGAAGAAGATTTCAGCCGGTGCACAATGCGGCGGGTTGCGGCAGAAGCCGGGGTTTCCGCGGCGTCTGTTGTTGTTCATTTTAAAAATAAAACCGCGCTCATGGAAGCTGCCCTGGCCGAGGAGATCGGACGGACCTGGGAGGGTGCGTTAAAAACCATGCCCGCCAAAGGTCCCATAGCCAGGCGTATAAAACATATATGGCTGACCATGTTCATCTTTTATGATGGAAACAGAAATTTATACCGTGAGTTGCTCAGCAGCACGGTGTTGAAAGTTGAAGAGGACACACCTGCCCTTCGCAAGGATATTGATAACTTTCTCAACCTTCTTGTAACCATGGTTGAAGATGAGAAAACAGCAGGCAGGATGGACCAAGCCGTGGACAGCAGGATTCTGTCCATGTCGCTTTTTTCACAGTATTTTGGTGTGGAAATTATGTTTTTCCGGGATCCGGCCATTACCCCTGAAACGGCAGCAGAAATGGCGGAAACAATGAATCAACAGACACTTACCGGCCTTGAGATCAATTAAAAATTGCAGTGACACAAAACACATAAAGGAACAATCCATGGCTATGATTCATAATAAACTGGAGTCTTTCTTTGAAGCCATTGCAAAATGGGTTTACGCACATGGCATTCTAACCCTATGCGCGATATTCCTGGTGTCGATTATGCTTGCGGCCCAATTGCCCAGGCTGACCATGGACACCCGGGATCAAAGCTTCTTCCACCCGGATGATCCCACGTTGGTGGCCTATGACCAGTTCCGGTATGAGTTTGGCCAGGACGACATCTTCTTCATTGCCATGAAGCCTGAAAACGGGTTGACCCCGGCGTTTTTCAAGACAATGGGCCGGCTTCACAGGGAACTGGAAGAAAACGTCCCCTACCTGGACGAAGTGGACAGCCTGATCAACGGACGGATTGTCCGGGCGGACAACGACACCCTCATTGTGGAGGATCTGATCCCCCACCCCCCTGAAACCCTGGACGAAAATAAGCGTATTATAAAACTGATCAACCATTATCCCCTTTATGAAAACTTTCTGGTTTCAGGGGACCGTACCCTGGCAATGATCATGGTCAAAGCCCAGGCCTTTGTACAACCGGCCCAGGAGGATCTCTTGACCGGATTTGAGCCGGAGAGCACCCCAGACGTTCCAAATGCGGCCCAGTACCTGGACAATGAACAAAATGTTGAAATCAATGACCGGATTCATGACATCGTTGATAAATATCGCGGCCCGGGCATTGAATTTTTCTTTGCAGGCACCCCGGTCTTTGCGGCTGAACTCCAGCGGGGGCTTGAAAAAGATCTGGGCCTGATGATTCCCCTGTCTTTCCTGCTGATCATTATATTTTTAGCCATCCTCTTCAGGCGGATTTCGGGTGTGGTATACCCTGTGATCATTGTGCTGCTTTCACTGACTTCTTCCCTGGGGCTTATGGCGATCTGGGGGATTCCCATCTCCAATGCCATCATGATTCTGCCCACCTTTTTAATTGTTGTGGGTGTCGGGGATGCCGTACACATCCTCACCATTTTTTACCGCAATCTTCAAAAGGATACGGGTCATAAACCAGACAAAAAAGCGGCCATCATAAAAGCTGTGGGCTATTCCGGATTGCCGATCCTGATGACCAGCCTGACGACCGCCTGCGGGCTGTTATCCTTTGTCTGGGCCGATGTGGCCATCATCTCCCACCTTGGATATATTGCACCGGCAGGGGTCATGATTGCATTTTTATATACGCTTTTTTTACTGCCGGCCCTGGTTGCCGTATTGCCCATAAAAACAAAGCAGATGCCGCCCCAGGGCAAACGGCCCATTGCGGACCGGATATTTGACGGCATTACCGGGACCGCAACAAGCAGGCCCCTGGTGATTACGGCAATATGGGGTATTTTATTTTTACTAGCCGCAATGGCCGTGCCCAGCGTCCGGTTTTCCCATAACGCCATGACCTGGCTGCCCCACGATTCCACAGCCCAGGTGGGCACACGGCTGATGGACCGGAAAAACGGGGGCACTGTCATGCTGGAAATCATCATTGATTCCGGCCGGGAAAACGGAACCCACGACCCGGACCTTCTTTTGCGCATGGATCAAGCCGGAAAAATGATCCCAACGATCTGCGAACACAATATCAGGGCCGGCAAGGTGGTTTCCATGGTCGATGTGCTCAAGGAGACCAACCGGGCCCTGAACGGGGATGCGGATGTTGCCTACACCGTGCCGGACACCCGGCAGCTGGCAGCCCAGGAGTTGATCCTGTTTGAATCCAGCGGCAGTAATGACCTGGCCGAACTTACGGACGGTACACATCAAAAGGCGCGCATGTCTGTTCTGGCACCCTTTACCGATTCAATCCTTTACAAGGACTATATCGAAAAAATAAAAGCCTACCTGGCCCGTCAATTCCCCCATGAAACCGTCACCCTCACAGGCCACATGGCGCTGTTCATCGGCATCACAAAGATGTTTATCACCAGCATGGCCAAAAGCTACCTGTTTGCCATTGTGGCCATTACCCTCATGATGATGGTAATGATGGGTAATTTTAAAATCGGTTTGATGAGCATGGTTGCAAATATTGTCCCTGTTGTGATGATTTTCGGGGTCATGGGGTTTGCCCGCATCCCCATAGACATGATGACCATTCTTATAGGCAGTATTGTCCTAGGCCTGGTGGTGGATGACACCATCCATTTTCTGCACCATTTCAGAAGGGCCTATTATATGAGTGGGTGCGTTGAAACTGCGGTTAAAGAGACCCTTCACAATACCGGCCGGGCACTTATGATTACAAGCATTGTGCTTTGCGGAGGATTCTTCATTTATACCACTGCCTATCTGTCCTGCTATGTCCGGTTCGGCATAATCACCGGCAGCGCCGTCCTGTTTGCCCTGGCTACGGACCTGGTTCTTTTGCCGGCACTTCTGACGCTGGTTTATAAACGGCGGGAATCGGTACTCAAATTTGTCGCCAAAGGGACGGAGCAAAACCAAATTGAAATATAAAACCTGGAGAAAATAAAATGAAAAACCCCAAAATAAATCGTTGGTCCCGGCAGGGATTATTTACCTTGGTTCTGTTGTTATTGGGCACGGCTTTGGCATTGGCAGAGGATCCCGACGCACGAAAAATCATGGAACAGGTGGATGCCAGGGACACCGGAGACAACCGAATTGCCCAAATGGAAATGATCCTGACCGACAGGAACGGCGGCAGGCGGATTCGAAAGATCCAGGCATTTACCAAGGACAAGGGGCCCGATACCATGTCCCTGATGTTTTTCCTTTCTCCGGCGGATGTAAATAAAACCGCCTTTTTAAACATTGATTATGATGACCCGGAACATGACGATGATCAATGGCTCTATCTGCCGGCATTGAGAAAAACCAAACGCATTGCATCTGCGGATAAAAGCGGCAGTTTCATGGGCTCGGACCTGAACTACTCGGACATGACCGACCGGGAACTGACCGACTATGATTATCGTTTTTACGAAAAAGGCCGGGAACAGGTGTTTGACGGTATCAAAACCTGGGCCATATGGGCCGTTCCCAGATCAAACAAGGTCATCAAAGAGACCGGATACGACAAGGAGCTCCTGTTTGTCCGCCAGGACAACGACGTGGTGATCCGGTCCATCAGCTGGGTGGAAAACAGCCCTGATCTGAAATACATGATGGTCCGTCAACTGGACAAAATTGACGGCATATGGGTATCCACACACCTTCATATCACCCGGAAGAAAGGAAAACAGATCATCCATAAAACAGACCTGACCCTGGACGGGGTTAAGTTTAACCAGGACCTGGATGGGGGGCTGTTTTCCGTCCGGCAGATGGAAAAAGGCATTTAGGGCTTAATTTATAAGAGCCTGTTTAAAAATTAGGGGATCGAAGCGAAATCTCATTCTCATGGGATTACAGCCGATTCATCTATTTTTAAACAGGCTCTAAGGGGGCTGCCGATATGAGATCACTTGTCTTTCAGATGCCGCGGCCCCTTATTGATGGTCAAAAAATGATAGTCAAGATCAGGCAATTGTCTTTAAAAGGGCTGACCCGGGTCATCGCTGTCATGATACTTTCCGGACCCCTGTGTTCACCGGCCCTGGCCCATGATGGATCAGATGCACTGCTTGACGGATTTGATGAAGTGACTCCCGTTTCAGAAGAGAGCCTTTTGGACGGATTTGAGGATCTTAACACAACGGAAGATGAGAATACCGGGGATGCATTACCCCATGACGATGACCATGCCCCCCAACTCTTTCGCCTGACAGGGCATATTAAAACAGCCGGTGCTTATAAATTCTCCCATGATGCCCCGATTCGGGAAGACACTGACTGGCAGGGCGTTTCAAGCCTGAAGACGGAAATGCTGCTGGAACTTGAAATTAAACCGCCAGACAGGTGGTCTATATTTAACTGGTCAGTATTTGCCAGCGGCCTTGCCGGGTATGATGTCATCTACACAGTCAAAGGGCGTGAAAATTATACGGATGAGGTCCTGGAGGCCTACGAAACCCAGACGGAATTACGCGAACTTTATCTTCAGGCAAGCCCTGCAAGGCAGCTGGACATCAAAACCGGCCGCCAGATCGTTGTATGGGGGACATCCGATTATATCCGGGTGGTGGATATTCTAAATCCCCTTGATCTTAAGAATCCAGGCACCACGGACATTGAAGACCTTCGCCTGCCGGTGGCCATGACCAGAATCGACTACTATTGGGGACCTTTTAATCTATCGGGTCTCATGATCCATGAAGTCCGGTTCAATGACACACCGCCTTACGGGTCCGGCTTTTATCCCTCGTCCCAGGCCCCGGCCCGGAAAGAGACACCGGATTCCGACTTAAAAAACAGCCAGTTTGCACTGGCGCTGACGGGCCGGTTCCCGGGTTGGGATGTGGGGCTGTACTGGGCAGATATTTACCATCCGGACACCTATATTGAAAACGAATCAGATGGTATTACGCCTGTCCCGGTACAAAAACATGAACGGGTAAACATGTTCGGGGCATCATCGACCCTGGTAAAAGGAAACTGGATTATCAAAGCCGAATCAGCGTATTGGGACGGACTGAAATACACCAATACACCCAGTGACAGATTCTCCCGGCTGGACGTCATGGCAGGGTTTGAATACAGTGGTTTCACTGACACCCGAATCACTCTGGAACTGGTCAACCAGCATCTGTTTAAATATAAAAAAAAACTGAAAAATGCTCCCGTCGGCGTTAATGAAGATCAGCTTCAATCGGTCATATGCATTGAAAAAGATTTTATGCATGAGACCCTGACCCTGACCTTTTTAGCCGCAGGATATGGGGAAACGTGGCAGGGCGGTGCCTACCAGCGGGTGTCAGCAGAATATGACATGTCAGACAGCGTTACAGTAAAGGCAGGCGTTGTGTTTTACCAGTCCGGGGAGCTGCCTATGTTCAATGACATTGGAGGAAATGATCAAATTTTCCTTGAGTTAAAATTCAATTTTTGAATTAACTTCTTTACGAATTATTTCGGGTAATGGTATGAAATATAAATTCAACTACTGGCAGAATGCTGCCCGCCTGAAAGGCGGGGGGAGTTTAACCTTTTACAGAAACAATAAAGATTTGCCCCCACTTCCACCATCACTTAATTTGCCGGATTATTAAAAAGCCCCTCCTGATAAGGAAGGGCTTGATTCTATTGGTGAGTAAACTATCTTCAGATCTCGAAGCGACCGTTGTTCATCACCTTGGTCCAGGCCTTGACGAAATCGTCGATGAACTTCTTCTCGCCATCCTCAGAGGCATAGGCTTCAGCGACTGCCCTGAGTTCAGAATTGGAACCAAATACCAGGTCTACTGGTGTCGCTGTCCATTTCAGCGTACCGTTGATACGGTCATGCCCCTCGTACACGCCTTCTTTCTTCGATGGTGTCCACGTGGTAGACATGTCGAGCAGGTTGGTGAAGAAGTCGTTGCTCAGCTGTCCAGGCTTGTCGGTAAACACACCATGCTTCAAGCCGCCGGCATTCGCACCCATTGCCCGCATACCACCGACCAGTGCGGTCATCTCCGGTACTGTCAGAGTCAACAGGTCGGCCTTCTCGACCAGCATGTCAGCAGGAGAACCGTAAGCACCGTCGTTGTAGTAGTTACGGAAGGCATCTGCCTTCGGCTCCAGTACGGCGAACGAATTCACGTCGGTCATCTCCTGTGTAGCGTCACCACGACCCGGTTTGAATGGAACCTTGACCTCGTGACCTGCATCTTTTGCCGCCTTCTCGATCGCAGCAGCACCACCGAGCACGATCAGATCAGCGATGGAGACCTTGGTACCGGAATTTTTTTGGACTTCTTCAAGTGTCTTCAGCACGCGGGCCAGTTCTTTCGGGTCGTTGGCGTCCCAGTCCTTCTGTGGATTAAGTCTGACACGTGCACCATTGGAGCCACCGCGCATATCTGAGCCGCGGTAAGTAGAAGCTGATGCCCATGCCGCTCTGACCAGTTCAGGTACTGTCAAGCCGGATTTCAGAATCTTCGCTTTCAAATCGTCTGCTTCTGTGGTGCTTATCTTGTAATCGGAACCAGGAACCGGATCCTGCCAAATAAATACCTCTTCTGGAATCTCACTGCCCAGGTAGCGGGCACGCGGACCCAGATCACGATGCGTCAGCTTGAACCATGCCTTGGCAAAAGCCTGGTCGAACTCTTCCGGGTTCTCAAGAAAACGCTCGGCGATCTTGCGGAAACCGGGGTCTTCCTTCAGAGCGAGGTCAGTCGTGAGCATGACAGGCGGGTTACCTTTACCTTTGACGTGGGCATCAGGTACGGCTGTATGTGCACTTTCATCTGTCGGTATCCACACGGTAGCGCCAGCAGGAGTAACATGCTTCTGCCACTCGAATGAGAACAGATTACTAAGAAACAGGTTAGACCATGTGGTAGGCGTTTGGGTCCAGGCACCTTCCAGGCCGCTGGTTATGGTGTCTTCAGCATTGCCTTTACCACACTTGTTCTTCCACCCCAGTCCCTGCTCTTCGATAGAGGCGGCGGCAGGCTCTGGGCCTACACAATCAGCTTTCACTGCACCGTGGTTCTTGCCAAGGGTGTGCCCACCGGCGATCAACGCTACGGTCTCCTCATCATTCATCGCCATTCGGCCGAATGATTCTCGTATGTCTTTGGCAGCAGAGACCGGATCGAGATTACCGCTTGGGCCTTCCGGGTTCACATAGATTAGGCCCATCTGCAATGCAGCTAAAGGTTTTTGGAGTTCGCCGTCCTTACTGTAACGCTTGTCGTTACCAAGCATTTTGGTCTCGGGGCCCCAATACACGAGGTCTGATTCCCAGTCGTCCACTCGGCCGCCAGCGAAGCCCAGGGTTTCGAAACCCATTGATTCCAGCGCGACGTTACCGGTTAGTATCATCAGGTCTGCCCAGGATACATTACGCCCGTATTTCTGTTTGATCGGCCACAACAGGCGGCGCGCCTTGTCCAGGCTGGCATTATCAGGCCAACTGTTAAGCGGTTCGAATCGTTGCTGGGCTCCATCGGCACCGCCGCGTCCGTCATGTACGCGGTAGGTTCCTGCGCTATGCCAAGCCATCCTGATCATCAAACCACCATAGTGGCCCCAGTCTGCCGGCCACCAGTCCTGTGACGTGGTTAGTACTTTTTCGATGTCCGCTTTCAGTGCCTTGAGGTCTACGCTATTGAAGGCCTTGGCGTAGTCGAAGTCATCACCGTACGGATTGGAATTGCTATCGTGGTCACGTAGCGGGCCGATATCCACTTGATCCGGCCACCAAAAGCTATTTGACTTGGCTTTTCCACTGAACATATTCTCCGATTGTGCCGCCGGCGCAATCGCGATCACTATGGCCGCGACGAGTAGCATGGTTTTCTTGAGCATTACTTCCTCCTAAGTTTTGTTGGTTGGGTATCTTGTTGTTGCTAAAAGTTTCTGATTATAACGGATTTGGGGGAGGCCATTGATTCGGCTTTCTGGTCTTTCCCTATTTTTCAGGCTTCTTGGCCCCTTGGACATGAATTCTCTGTCCTATTTTGATCACAATTTGAGGGCAAGATATAAAACGCATTATAGTAAATTCAAACAGTTAAGTTTGGCC
>Ga0193962_1001349_pt1 | contig 11464 bp, 12 predicted proteins | sample FB_5_MG_FD_140335 | JGI IMG/M metagenome (GOLD analysis project Ga0193962, IMG submission 140335) | Microbial mat bacterial communities from the Broadkill River, Lewes, Delaware, United States - FB_5_MG | ecosystem: Environmental > Aquatic > Freshwater > River > Microbial mats | place: USA...
CCGCTGCAGGTGGGCAAGAACCGCCACAATGAAGATTACCTGCAGACCAAAATGGGCAAGCTCGGCCATATGATGACCGAACACCATTTCAAGCAAGGTGACGAGTAAACAGCGGGCTTAGCCTTCTGCGTCACCCTGCAGCCGCTGCCGGATCGAAGCCTCGATACCGGCAGCATCCAAACCGCATTCGGCCAGTTGTTCGTCCCGTCCGGCGTGGGCAATCCAGTAATCGGGAATCCCCAATCTCAATACCGGGGTTGTCAGTCCGGCATCCTGAACATACTCAACCACCGCTGATCCGGCTCCGCCCTGTCGCGCATGGTCCTCGACCGTCACCAGCAGGTCATGTGCGGCCGCCATCCGATTGATCACCGCTGTATCCAGTGGTTTCACGAAGCGCATATCCACCAGCGTGTAATCGTTGGTCTCGGCCACCTGTTGCGTCGCCGCCAGCAATGGGCCGAAGTTGAGTAGCGCAACCTGCTTTCCTGCCCGTAGCGTACGGCTGTTGCCGAGCGTCACTGGTGTGGGGACTTTTGCCTGAGGCAAAGCCGCACTGCCGCGTGGGTAACGAACGGCAGCCGGGCCAGGGTGCTGGTAACCCAGGGTGAGCATGGCGTCCAGTTCCTGCTCGTCGGCGGGGGTCATCACCACCATTTCGGGCAGGCAGCGCAGATAGGCGATATCGAAACAGCCGGCGTGGGTGGCGCCATCTTCGCCGACCAGACCGGCGCGGTCGATGGCAATGAGTACGTCCAGCTGCTGGGTCGCGATATCGTGAACGACCTGATCATAGGCCCGCTGCAGAAAGGTGGAATAGATCGCCAGTACCGGTTTCATGCCGCCACAGGCGAGGCCTGCTGCGAGTGTGGCGGCATGTTGTTCGGCGATGGCAACATCGAAATAACGCTCGGGGTAACGCGCGGCAAACGCGACCAGATCCGATCCCTCGCGCATCGCCGGGGTGATGCCGGTCAAACGGTCATCCACCGCAGCCGTGGCGCATAGCCAGCGGCCGAATACATTGCAGTACTTGGGACGTTTGGGGGCACTGGCGGCAGCGTGCGGGCTGACCGGATCGATCTTGGTCAGGGCATGGTAGCCCACCGGGTCGGCCTCGGCAGGGGCGAAACCCTTGCCCTTGCGGGTGATGACATGCAGAAACTGGGGCCCTGAGCGCTGCAGTGCCTGCTCCAGTGCCGGCAGCAGCAGGCTGAAGTCATGGCCATCTACCGGTCCGCTGTAGTGGAAATCCAGGGCTTCAAACAGTGTGCTGGTGACTGTCCCTTCCGCTTTCTGTTTCAGATTGCGGGCCAGGTAGCTGGCCAGACCGCCCTCGTTACGCGAAATCGACATGTCGTTGTCGTTCAGGATAACCAGCAGGTTGGCACCAGTATGGGCAGCGTGATTGAGTGCTTCGAACGCCATGCCGGCAGTCATGGCACCGTCGCCGATTACGGCTACGCTGTGGCGGTCACGTCCCTGCAATCGGTGCGCCAGCGCCATGCCCAGTGCGGCCGAGATCGAAGTGCTGGAGTGGCCGGTGCCAAAGGTATCGAACGGGCTTTCGCTGCGCTTGGGAAAGGGGGAAAGTCCGCCGGCCTGGCGCATGCTCAGCATCTGCTCACGGCGGCCGGTGAGAATCTTGTGTGGATAACTCTGGTGGCCTACATCCCAGATCAGGTCATCGTCCGGTGTGTGCAGCAGGTAGTGCAGGGCGATGGTCAGCTCGACAACACCGAGACCGGCACCAAAATGGCCGCCGGTCTGGCCGACGCTGTAGAGCAGAAAAGCGCGCAATTCGCGGGCCAGTTGCGGCAGCTGTGAACGTGACAGCCTGCGCAGTGCCGACGGCTCATTGGCCTGGTCCAGCAGTGGCGTGGCTGGACGTTGGGTCGGGATCTGGTGAAATAGCATCAGTGATCACGGTTGACGATGTAATGGGTCAGGGCGATCAGATCGTCCGCATCGTCACCGTAGGTGGACAGTATCCCGATCGCTTCGTCATGCAGCTGCTGCAGGCGTGCGCGGGCACCGTCGAGGCCGAGCAGGGCCGGATAGGTCGGTTTGTTCTGTGCTGCGTCGGAGCCTTGCGGTTTACCCAGGGTAGCGGTATCACCTTCGATATCGAGCAGATCATCCTGAATCTGGAAGGCGAGGCCGATCAGATCACCGTAACGGCGCAGGTCGGGCAGTTTGTCGTCCCCGGCAGTACCGGCGGACAGTGCTCCGAGCTCGACGGCGGCGGTGATCAGCGCGCCGGTCTTGCAGGCGTGCATCGCTTGCAACTGTTCCAGTGTCAGCGGCTTGCCCACATGAGCAAGGTCGAATGCCTGACCGGCGACCATGCCGCGTTCGCCACTGGCGCGGGCAAGCGTGTTGAGCATGCGCAGCTGCAGGGCGGCGGGGTAGCCGTTGATCGGTTCGCTGAGGTGTTCAAAGGCCAGGCATTGCAGCGCATCACCGGCGAGAATGGCGCTGGCCTCATCGAAGGCGATATGACAGGTGGGTTGGCCCCGGCGCAGGTCATCGTCATCCATGGCGGGCAGGTCATCATGCACCAGTGAGTAGCTGTGGATGCACTCGATGGCAACGGCGGCGCGTTTGGTCAACTCATTGGGGAGTTGGCCGGTGCAGAGCTGGTGACTCAGGTACACCAGTGCCGGGCGCAGGCGCTTGCCGCCATTGAGCAAACCGTGGCGCATGGTCTGCTGAAGCCTGGGTTCGATGCTGCCGGCCGTACTAATCAGCTGATCCAGTTGCTGCTCGACCTGGTTACGGTGCTGCTGCAACAGCTGTGCGAGACGGGTCATGCCGATGGCGCTCCATTGCCGGGGAAATCGGTCACCTCTATTTCGCCGTCCTGTTCGGTCAGCAGCTGCACTTTCTGTTCGGCCTGTTGCAGGATGCCCTGACAGTCGCGGGTCAGTCGAATGCCCTCCTCGAAGGCCTTGAGTGCGTCTTCGATAGGCAGGTCGCCCTGTTCAAGTTGTTCGACCAGCCCTTCAAGCTGTTGCAGGGCCTGTTCAAAGTCCGGTGTTTTCGGTTTGCGTGCCATGGCGGTGTATTGTCTCCTCTAGGCTGCTCACGTTAACCAACCGTGTGATAACGGTCAATCCGGCATCGGGAAAAACCCCGGTAAAGAGGATGAACACCCGTTCTATTCTGGTATTATCGTGGTGGGCAGCGGCTGTATCTTGCCTGTGTATTCGGTCGGAAATTCTATTCAGGAGCGATCAGTGGATCTGGCTACCCTCGTTGGTCTTATCGGGGCCTTTGGTATCATCATCGCGGCTATGGTACTTGGCGGCGATATCGGTGTTTTTGTTAACCCTCCCTCAATCCTGATTGTTGTCGGCGGCACCTTGCTGGTGGTGTTGATGAAGTTCACGCTGGCCCAGTTTCTGGGGTCGGGCAAGGCGATGGTCAAGGCCTTCATGTTCAAGTCAGTGAACCCGGAAGATATTATTGCGGAAACCGTTGATCTGGCCGACGCGGCGCGTAAAGGGGGATTGCTGTCGCTGGAAGACAAGCAGGTCTCGTTGGACTTCATGCAGCGCGGCATTCAGCTGTTGGTGGATGGCCACGATCCGGAGGTGGTCAAGCAACTGCTGAATAAGGAAGCTCGGCTGACCTACGACCGCCACGATTTCGGCAGCAAGTTGTTCCGAGCCATGGGTGATGTGGCCCCGGCGATGGGCATGATCGGCACCCTGGTGGGCCTGGTACAGATGCTGTCCAACATGTCCGACCCCAAATCGATCGGTCCGGCAATGGCGGTTGCACTGCTGACCACACTGTACGGAGCCATGATCGCCAACATGTTCGCACTGCCGGTGGCTGACAAGCTGGAGGTGCGTCGTGACGAGGAAGCACTCAATCAGGCCCTGGTTATTGACGGTTTGCTGGCCATCCAGGCGGGGCAGAACCCGCGTGTAATCGATCAAATGCTGCGCAATTATCTGCCTGAAGGCAAACGTGTCGTTGCCGAAAGCTGAGGGAGTCGGCAATGAGTGACGAGAACGAAGAAAAGTGTAAATGTCCTCCTGCAGGGGCGCCGATGTGGATGGCGACCTTTGCCGACCTGATGTCGCTGTTGATGTGCTTTTTCGTTCTGCTGCTGTCCTTTTCCGAGATGGATGTGCTCAAGTTCAAGCAGCTGGCCGGTTCCATGCGTGAAGCTTTCGGCGTTCAGACCCAGATCAAGGTCGAGGATATTCCCAAGGGGACCTCGATCATTGCTCAGGAGTTCAGCCCTGGACGTCCTGAACCGACGCCGTTGAATGAAGTGCGGCAGATGACGGTCAACAATGACATGAACAGCCTCGATATCCGCTCGCTTGAAGGCGAGGCGCAGGTAGAGGATAAGCTCAAGGGGCTGGAAGAGCTGCGCCGTGAACAGGAAGCCGAAGCGCGAGAGCAGGCGATTGCAGTGGCGGAGGCATTGTCGGCTGAAATCGGTGAAGGCAGTATCGAGGTGGAAACCGAAGGCACTCGCATCATCATCCGGGTCAAGGAACGTGGTGCCTTTGACTCGGGCTCGGCAGAACTCAAATTTGCCTATATTCCGGTGATTGCCAAGATCCGGGACCTGTTGCTCGATATCAGCGGCAAGGTGGCGATCGAAGGGCATACGGATAACCTGCCCTATGGTGGCCGTCGCTTTGAATCCAACTGGGATCTGTCCGCGGCCAGGGCGCTGTCGGTGGCGCATGAACTGTTTGCCGACCGGCGGATTGATCAATCCCGTTTCAGCATTACCGGATATGCCGAAGCGCGCCCCTTGGGCCCGAACAATACAGCGGCCTTGCGTGCCCGTAACCGCCGCGTCGAAATTGTTATCCAGAAGGGTGATGCCGAGGAGGCACTGGAAAAACTGCAGTCGCGAGAAGAGGGCGATACCGAGGGTGAGCCGATTGACCCGGGTGTTCTGTTCTGAGCATAAAAAAACCGCCTGATGGCGGTTTTTTTACATCGGCCGATTGCAGCGACTTACTTTGCTGCGTCCAGCATGTACTCGATAGCGACTTTCAGTTCAGTATCGGAGCAGTCCATGCAGGTGCCTTTCGGCGGCATGGCATTGATGCCGGTGATGGCAGTGGCCAGCAAGGCGTCGATACCTTTCTCGGCCCGCGGCGCCCAGGCAGCGGCATCACCGAACTTGGGTGCGCCAGCAACGCCGGCAACGTGGCATACCGCACACTTGGTATTGTATACCTCTTCGCCGGAACGCTCGGCCATGGCTGCAGCCGGAGTCAGCAGCATGGTAGCTGCGGCGATCAGCAGTGATTTTTTCATTGCAGGTTTCCTTTGTTTGGTCAGGCTTACACTTGATTATACTCAATACGCTGAGTTTAGGTTTGGTATTGGACAAATGTAAATAGAACGAAGGTGCGGCATGTTGCCGCCCCTCTGTCTACGTTCAGGAAAGTCCTGCGGTTTACCTAGCGTGCGCGCCCAAGGCGCATGGCGAATTCGGCTTGCCCCTGCAGCAGGCGGTCATGGCAGCGTGAGCGTTCCTGCAGGCGATGTTCACGAATGGCCTGCTCAAGTACTTCGTGGGGCACCGCAACCAGGTTGCGGACATCTTCAATGGAGTAACCGCGGTTCAGCAACTGCTTCAGCTGAGCGGTGAGTCGAATCGAACTCATAATGGCATCCTCTTTAGTGTCATGACGCCATTATGAACTGCAGATTGTGACGGTCTGGTGTCAGTTGTGCGCTGTTTTCTTGACGAGGTTGGCACCCATTGCGGCGGCGGCCAGAACTACAAACAGGGAACCGGCGACGGCCAGCAGCTCAGCCATGGTAAAACCGGCAAATACTTCGGGGGTATAACCGCATGACTCCCAGATTTCAAACATCCACGGCCACCACAGCTCTGGAGTAAACCAGGTTGGCAAGCCCGAATCCAGAGAGCAGGCGCTTTCAATCCAGGTGCGCTCGGTTGCCAGTGTGCGCCAGCTGCGTTCACTGAAGCCCAGTGCGATAATCAAGGTCAGCAGATGACAGCCGGTCTGTGCTTTCGGACAGCGGGGCGTCAGCAGCGCCGCGAGTGCGACCAAAATCAGTGCAAACAACCACAAGCGTATATGGATACAAAGAACACAGGGTCCGTAATCAAGCACGTACTGGAAATAGAGTGCGACACTCTCCGCCAGCAGTGCGCCAATCAGCAAAACCAGCCAATAAATACGTGAGCCCAGCAGCTGCAGAGAGAACATTATCAAGCCTCTTTTAATTATAAATCATATAGTTGCCAGAGTAGCTTTATGCCTGCGGTGGAGCAAGCCTTATGCTGATTGGCGCAGTTGGGGCTTAACAGAAAAGTACTAAAACAGGGCACGATCAGGTCTAATAGCTTACATTTGGTGCATTGTATGCACTAATGTAGTGTTTTATTATTAGTCAGCTTTGTCGCGTCAGAACATATCCAGGTCACCTGCTTTTCGTCAGATCCTGCCTGAATCCAACTGTGACTGCAGAGGGTCTTTGTACCGTCTGCGCGCCGTTCTGACCAATATCCGCTTCATCGTCTGAGGTACTTAATGTCCTATATTCACAACACCATCGCTGGCCTGATGGCCTCGAGCCCTGCACAGACCGAATTTTATCAAGCGGTCGAAGAGGTGCTTGAATCGCTGGAACCATTGTTGGAACAGAGCCCTCACTATAGTGACAATCGTATCATCGAACGCATGGTAGAACCTGAACGTCAGATCATGTTCCGGGTGCCTTGGGTTGATGATCAGGGCAAGGTACAGATCAACAAGGGTTACCGTATCGAGTTCAACTCGGCACTGGGTCCTTACAAGGGCGGACTGCGCTTCCACCCGTCGGTCAATGCCGGCATTATCAAATTCCTTGGCTTTGAACAGATTTTCAAAAATGCACTGACCGGTCTGCCGATCGGCGGTGGCAAGGGCGGTGCCAATTTCGATCCGAAAGGCCGTTCCGACCAGGAAATCATGCGTTTCTGTCAGTCCTACATGACCGAACTCTACCGTCATATCGGTCCGACGACCGACGTGCCGGCCGGTGATATTGGTGTAGGAGCCCGTGAGATCGGCTATATGTTCGGCATGTACAAGCGCCTGACGGGCCGTTACGAAGGTGTACTGACCGGTAAGGGGCTGCTCTGGGGTGGTTCTCTGGTGCGTAAGGAAGCGACCGGTTACGGTTGTGTCTACTTTGCCGATAACATGCTGAAAGCGCATGCGGACACGCTCAATGGCAAAACCTGCCTGGTGTCCGGTGCCGGTAACGTGGCGATCTACACCATCGAGAAGTTGTACCAGCTGGGCGCACGTCCGGTGACCTGCTCTGATTCCAGTGGCACGTTGTACGATAGCCACGGCATCAATCTGGAAACACTGAAGGTGTTGAAGGAAGAGAAACGCGTCTCCCTGCGTGAATACCTGAACGAATTCCCGCACGCGGAATTCACCCCGACCGAAGCCTATCCGGAAGATGGTCATGCGGTATGGCGTTACAAGGCGGATGCGGCTTTCCCGTGTGCGACTCAGAACGAACTGACCGAAGCCGATGCGCGTGTGCTGCTGGACAATGGTTGCCGCTGTATCAGTGAAGGTGCCAACATGCCGTCAACGCCGGAAGCGGTGGAGTTGTTCATTGCCAACCGTATCCATTACGGGCCGGGCAAGGCGGCAAATGCAGGTGGCGTGGCGACCAGCCAGTTGGAAATGAGCCAGAATGCGAGCATGCAGAACTGGACATTCGAGCAGGTTGATCAGCAGCTGCAGGCGATCATGGCCGATATCTATACTCGCTGCAGCGAGACAGCGAAGGAATTCGACCAGCCCTATAATTTGGTGTTGGGTGCGAATATTGCCGGCTTCCGCCGTGTGGCTGATGCCATGCTGGAGCAGGGCGTAGTCTGATCCTGCACGGTTAAGTCCAAAAAAAGCCCGCATTGTTCTGCGGGCTTTTTTGTTGGCGGCTGGCGGAGATGTCAGTCGGCCTTGACCTGCTCGGTGAACTGGCCGATGGTGGCGACGACGCGTTGAGCTTCCTCACGAATTTCAAGCATGACCGCACCGGTCTTGTTCGCGAGGATCACGCCCTGTTCTATCTGGGCCTGGCTGCTGCGGGTTTCATCGGCGGCATTGGAGGCTAATTGCCGATTCTGTTCGACGACCTGCTTGATCTCTTCAGTGGCCAGGCTGGTGCGTTGTGCCAGGTTGCGTACTTCATCCGCGACCACGGCAAACCCTCGTCCCTGTGAACCGGCACGTGCCGCTTCGATCGCAGCATTAAGGGCGAGGAGATTGGTTTGCTCGGCAATTTCCTGAATGACGGCTACGATGCGGCCGATTTTGCCTGACTGCTCGTTGAGTGCCAGCACTTGGTCAGAGACGGTCTTCAGACGGGTTTCAATGCTACGCACCATTTCGACGGTTTCCTCTACCGCCCGCGCACCATTCACAGCGCTGTTGTCGGTTTCCAGTGCGGTTTCATAGGCAATTTGTGCCGCATCTGATTCTGCGTTGCGGCGCAGGACCTCGGGCGTGATATTGCTGGCAATCTTGATGACGCCAAAGAGCTCACCCAGTGCGTTATACACGGGATTGTAGGTTGCACGTAGCCATACAGCCTGGCCTGACCGGCTTTCCCGTTCAAAAATGTCGGAAATGTATTCGCCCTGATTCAGCCGTTTCCAGAACTGCTTGTAGTCGGTGCTTGCGGTGTAATCGGAAGCGCAGAATAAGCTGTGGTGACGGCCTTCTATTTCGTGTGCTGCATAGCCCATGGTCGTGAGAAAGTTGTCGTTGGCGCGTACCACTTCACCGTCGAGGTTGAATTCGATGACGGCCATTGAGCGGTTGATCGCATTAAGAAAGCTTTTATGCAGCTGTTCGGCCTCAACGGCCTCGGTAATATCCTTGGCCAGCTTGATCACCTTGACGACTCGGCCATTCATGTCGACTACCGGCATGTAGCTGGCTTCAAGCCAGATGCTGTCGCCATTCTTGTTCAGGCGGTTGAAACGGTCGCTGACACTTTTATTTCGGGCCAATTCGCGCCAGAACTGAGTATAGGCGGGGCTTTGGGTCAGGCTGCGTGTGCATAACATGCTGTGATGCTGTCCGATCAGCTCATCTTCACGGTAGCCGCTGGCCTGCTGAAACAAGAGGTTGGCGGTGAGAATCTTGCCATCAGGCGTAAACTCAATCATCGCCATATTGTCGCGGATGGCATCAATCAACTGATGTGCTTCGAACAGCTGTTCCTTGGAGGTCGATAATTCTTGCTTCAGTTTGCGTGCAAACATGTGACACGTCCCGTATTACGGCTATTTTGGGGGAGGCATCTGTGGAAGCTCGGGCAATGAGTGGGGGAAACACCAAAGCACACAGAGTCATATATTAAAATTATTGGTTAATATATGCATTTATTTCGTCATCAAAAGATGACATACGTCATTGTGAGGTTTGTCGGATCAGTGGCTGTCGCCGATAATATGAGTACCTTGAGCGGGCAAGGTGTGATCGGGCCGCGATCAACGGTTCTCGCTGTCGGCCGCGCGGGCCAGTAACCGGTCCAGCCAGCGCGTCGGCAGGACACGGCGCAAATAGCCCAACAAATAGGTTGGCACAGTCACATAGTAGCGTGGCCGTGGGCGCTTGCTTTCCAGTGCATGCTGTAATGCTTTGAACACGGCCTCGGGCGGGAGGGTAAAGCTGGAGTCCTGCTTGTCACCGCCCTCCAGGCGTTTTAGCACCCCGGCGTACACCTGAGCATGCGCGCTGCGTATATAGTTGATATTGCGCTTGAAGGCTGTCAGTGCGTTGTGTCGAAAAGCACTGCTGATCGGCCCGGGTTCGATCAGGCTGATATGGATACCGCTGCCGCGAAGTTCCTGACGGTAGGTATCGGTGATCCCTTCGATAGCGAACTTGGACGCGTTGTAAGCTCCGCGATACTTCATGGCGACGAGACCGAGCACGGAAGAGTTCATGATGATACGGCCGCTGCCCTGCTGGCGCATGATCGGCAATACCCGATTGGTCAGCTCGACCCAGCCAAACACATTGGTTTCAAATTGGGCACGCAATACGTTCCGACTCAAATCTTCCACTGCGCCGGGCTGGCCGTAAGCCCCATTGTTGAACAGCGCATCGAGCCGACCGCCGGTCAGCTCAAGCGCATGGGCGACCCCCCGCTCGATCGATGCCGAGGAGTTCAAATCAAGCACGAAACTTTCCAGCCCCATGGCTTCGAGCGCCACCACATCATCAGGATTACGCACGGTTGCCAGTACACGGTAGCCGGATTCACGCAGCCGGATGGCGCAGTGTTGACCAATGCCGGTAGAGCAGCCGGTAATAAGTATGGATTGCGTCACATTTGCCTCTTTTCAGGACCGTCGATGTTATGCACACCGCAGTGTGACGAATTCAACGATATCAGGATGATGTGGAAACAGGTGCCCCGGCGGACGACCCCTGTTGGCAGTGCCTTGTTGCTCGGGTGTCCCGGTGGACATGGGGATGCTTTACGACTAATACTTCCATTCGATATACGTGATCTGTCCGCTGTTGCTTTGCACTACATACGTGACTTTCTTGATTTCGTATTCGTATATACGCCCGTGTGTACTGCCTTTCCGCCTGCACGACATAACGGAGGGCTCAGCGCACACTTTGCCCGAGTAGCTTTTTGTTGGTTTTATGTGCTGATGGATTTTTGCGACCGGATCTCCGGTTTTGATCAGGACGCGTCCGTCGTTCAGTCTGAAACCTGCATGTGCATTGCTTGCCAATACGCATGACAATGCCAGCGTTGTGACTGTTGTTTTCAATGTGCTCATTGTTCTTCCCTGATATGCAAACATCCTTTATTGCCGACGACTTCGGCTCATTTGCGCCACTCAATATACAGACCCTGAAAGCGACTGACTACAGGCGTGAGGCCGGGATGCTGAAGGGGCGGTTGCATCTTTTACACCGTTAGCAGTGAAGATGAGCGAATGTGGAGAGGGAGAAGAATCAGGCTGTAAGTGTGCTTTCGTACTGTTGCAGGACGGGAGTGTTTTGGCGGGGAATGGTGTGTGATATAGGGGAATAATAGAAAAGAAAAAACCCTGTAAAAACAGGGTCTTGTCTTCTGGAATTTGGTGGAGGTGGCGGGTTTCGAACCCGCGTCCGCCAATCCTCTGCCTTAAGATCTACATGCTTAGGCTTCTCTATTTAATTAACCCGTCACGACCCGAGAGCCAGGGTGTTATGGGCGAGCTCTTTTAGTTTTAACCGTTCAGCTTAGAGCAAAGCATCCAGGCGATTCTGTCTCGAATGACACCGCGAACCTCTGAGTTACAGACACCTTAGAGTGCGGCGCTAGCCGACTTAAGCGGCTAGAGCGTAGTTATCGTCGTTTGCAACTATAACTGTGTGATGAGGGATTAACGAGAATCATCACGTTCTCGGCATGCACCCAAGGGTTC
>Ga0193962_1001350_pt1 | contig 11456 bp, 8 predicted proteins | sample FB_5_MG_FD_140335 | JGI IMG/M metagenome (GOLD analysis project Ga0193962, IMG submission 140335) | Microbial mat bacterial communities from the Broadkill River, Lewes, Delaware, United States - FB_5_MG | ecosystem: Environmental > Aquatic > Freshwater > River > Microbial mats | place: USA...
CTTTAACAGCATTGCTAATTCAACATCTAACTCAGTATTAAAGAAGGTTGCTCCAACATACCAGCCATTCTCAAGTTGTATTATTTTTATTGTTTCACCCATTTTCCCCTTATAGGTTTGAATTGTCTTTTGCGAAATTTCCTTATCTTCTAGATAGCCAGTATAGTTTTCAAAGCTTTGATAACTTAACCCAAGAGGATGATAAACAATATAACGGTTTTCATCAGCCACCCAGTAATGACAATCACAAGTGTTTTTGTAGATATCTACAAAAGACTCTAAATTTTCGCTGCTATATTCTACACCAACAACACCTACAATCATCTCATCTACAACGATTGGCTCATTATATGAAAATACGAGCACTTCTGAGTCAACTCCCCTTTTATAACGAGGCGCTATCAATACGCCCTCTTCAGCTTCTACCGTCTTAAAATACCACTCATTCTCCACTGTGCGCTTGTCAAAATATGTAGAGTTTTTTTCTTCTAGGCGCACAAACTCACCGTCTGACAAGTTAGCTGTAAGAGATATATCATTTGGTCTCCTACTTAAACTTGGATTGAACTGAACGTATAAAGATTTTATATTCTTCCCCTTCACCATTTGCCTTACACGTGGTAAAAGATAGCCTTTAACATCCTCTATATGAGTATCATCCTTTCGGTAAGCTTTAACGTCAAAACGCGAAGCTACATGCCTATTTAAAAGCGATGTCATGCTCACGCCTTCATCAAAGAAATCTACGAATTCCATATTTATTTGTTTTACACTTGCCTCATATTGTTTGTCAACCATTTTGACAACACTTGAACGCATTGCTAAGTACATAAAAACAAGCGAACACACAATAACAAGCAAGGCACATGACAATGTTATAATAATGGTCCTGCTACTATATTTTTTCATCTCATCACTCCGCTATATTGTTACCCGCAAAGAGGACATTTACACAATTTCTTCCAGTAACACGCCATAAAAAAACGACCAAATGGCCGTTTTATTTTTCTTTTGATTTTATCACTTGTTTTGTTTCATACATCAAATTTGATGCATATTGTTTCAATTGAGATGACATTTTTTTATTAACGATTAAACGCGCCAATAAATTGTAAGCATCCCTTTCTTCATGACAAACTGTATCTAACTCAGCAACTAAAACACCTAATCTAAGTTCTTCTTCAGGAGAAAGTCTTAATCGCGAATTGAAATATGCTTCTTTATAGTAATAATGTGCCTTTCCAAGAGCAATTCCCGCCATATTATTATCCTTAACATCTGAATATAGCCAGTGTAAATTCAACCAATACTTACCTAGATTTAGCATATTAGGCGCTGGTGTATTTTCCTCCATAAAAATAGCTAAAAAATACTTGACAAAGACAATATTAATATCATCCTTATTTGTATTCATAACGCGAATAGAAGGCTTAATTCGCTTCAACAACTCTTTTAGCGGCTCCTTTTTATAAACAGGGATTGCGTGATAGTTATAATAATACTGAGAATAATAGCAATGCGGACAAGTCCATATATTACTCGCTAAAGGTTTCATATTAGAATACACTTTTCTAAACAACTTATCATTTTTAGATGTCACTAACTTAGACGTTCTAATTAAATCAGCATGAAACTCATTATTACAAAGCGGACATGTAATTTCTTTCTCTAAAACATTATCACTGTAATCTTCTTGGTAAAGACCAAACTTATATGCACTATGCTGATCTGGTAAAAGATCAAGAACTTGAATCAAGTTATTTCCTGCAAGCAAACGATCAAAATTCTGAGCAATTACCGGCGCTGGTTCTTTAATTATTTTCTTCTGTGCACAAGGGTCTGCCTGTGTTTTTGACTTTTCACATGCTTGTCCCTTATTCTCACCAGTCAAATCAAGACAATCCTCATCTTCGTCAAACTGCCCTGACTTCACTGCTAATAATTCCTCATTCGTCTTTCTTAACCGTGCACTTAAGGTTCGCAACATGCGCATAACAATATCCGTTCTATTTTCTAACAAAGCTTGAAAATTTGATTGGTCAATTCGGATAGCAAGCGTGTTTTTTGAAGCAATAATTGTCGCACTACGTGGCATACTTTCTAGAAGTGCCATTTCACCAAAGAAATCGCCCTTGTGAATTTCATGTACTTTAATCGGCAGATCATCAAATGAGCTTAAATAAACATCTGCTTGTCCATCAAGTATAATAAACATACAATCGCCATACTCACCTTCACTAACAATGAAATCATCCTGCATAAATTTTACGAGTTTTCCTATTTTTTTTAAATCTAATAGAGACACCTTATGCACCTACTTTACTAAGATAGATTTTTCTCTTTTATCTAATACCCTACCAACAACACTATAGTCGGTTTTTAATGTTTTTTTATAAAACTTTAGCAATTCTTCTGCATCTGCTTCCGGCAAGGAGATCAAAAGTCCCCCAGAGGTTTGCGGGTCATGTAGTAAATCCATCATTACTTCCTCAATATTGTCAGCAACCTCAACGTGAAGACCAACATAGTGCATATTTTTATACATACCTGCAGGAATCAAGCCCATTTCCGCATGAGCTTTTGCCCCTTTCATAATCGGAACTTTATTAGCTTCTAATTCAATAGTCACACCTGACGCTTTTGCGACTTCATATAGATGTCCAACAAGACCAAACCCCGTTATATCAGTACATGCATTAACGTGAACATCTTTCATACCGTCTGCTGCGTCCTTATTAAGATAAGCCATCACTTTTATGGCTTCATCAATTTCTTCATCTGATGCTAATCCGCCTTTAATAGCGGTATTCATAACACCTATACCGATTGGCTTTGTTAAGATAAGTAGATCCCCAACTTGGGCATTAGCGTTAGATAGAACTTTATCTGGATGTACCAACCCTGTTACAGAAAGACCATACTTTGGTTCGTCATCTTCAATAGTATGACCACCAACTAAAAGTGCACCTGCTTCTTTAACTTTTTCAGCTCCACCTGTTAAAATTTCACCTAGAATTTCAATATCTAAACAATTTGGAAAGCCTACGATATTTAAGGCAATTGTCGGCTCACCACCCATAGCATAAACATCACTAAGTGAATTCGCCGCAGCGATACGACCAAATTCCCTAGGATCATCTACTATTGGCGTAAAAAAATCTAAGGTTTGGATAAGTGCTTTTTCATCATCTAATTTATAGACAGCTGCATCATCAGCTGTATCTAATCCTACTATTAATTTATCGCTTTCAAACTTCGGTAGCTTTCCCAAAACTTGAGAAAGGGTCTCAGGACCAATTTTAGCCGCTCAACCAGAAGTTTTGCTTAATTCCGTTAATCGAATTTTTGTTGACATATTACCACCCTTTCAGTGCTATTCTCTATAATATCTACGGATGTATTATATCATTAAAGCTAGTTATTTCAAAGGGTATAAATTTATAGAATGATACTTGTTTTATTATTCAAAAATTTTATACTCGTGAGATTTAGGCAGATTCTTCCTATTCTAAAAACGCAACAATATCTGCACACTTTGCTTGACCAATTCCTGAAACTTCTTTCAGTGCTTCAATAGAAGAAAATTGGCCCACACTTTCTCTATAACGAATTATTTCAGCACTCGTTTTTTCGCCTATGCCCGGTACTTTCTGATACTCTTCAGCCGTCATATAATTAAGTTTCTCCAAAATACTATAATTAGCATTTGCATAGTTTGGCACTTGCTGATCTTCAGTATCTATATTTTCAACCATATCTTTCTTATTTAATACGGTTATTTTTTCACCATCATTAAGAACTTTGGCAAAATTTAAAAATTCTTCATTTGCTTCTTTGGTGATTCCCCCTGCCGCTTTTATGGCATCTTCAAGACGTGCACCTTCCTGTAATTCATAAACCCCTTCAGTCATTACAGCACCAACTACATGAACCTTGATTTGCTTGACTATTTGAGTTTCAACCTCAACTTCAATAGCTAAATCACTGGCACCACCCTCTGTTGATGTAACTTTGAACATAACAAAAATTAGTAACATAGACCCAATAATTGATAAGCTTTTCCTATATTTTTTTAGCATATTCGCCCTCCTCTACTTCCCATTATATTACATTTTTCAAATCGTAGTTTGATTATTTTGAATTTTGTGTGTTTTTTATGTTTTAAGGGACCCCTATATGAGGTAAAATATAAAGGTAGACACAAAAGTGATGACTTAATAATTGTCACGTCACTGTATATTTATTTGAATATACAAACAATAAACCTAGGAGGGACACACATGAACAAGAAAATACTAAGTTTAGTCTTAGTCTTAGCAGTAGTTTTCTCATTTGGATCATTTGCTGCTGAAACAAGTACTGATATCACACTTGTGCATATCAACGACACACACGCAAAGGTTTTTGAAGGAAAATATGACGGTATGGGTATTGCTAAAGTTGCTGAGAAAGTAGAAGCGCTAAAAGCAGAAAATCCCAACACGCTATTATTAGACGCTGGTGATAGCTTCCACGGTACTACTTTTGCAACTTTAGAAGAAGGTGCAAGTATTGTCAAAGTAATGAACGCGATGAATGTGGATGTTATGACAGCTGGTAACCACGACTTCAACTATGGTCAAGACAGATTAGTTGAATTATCAAAAATGGCTAATTTTCCAATTTTAGCTGCAAACGTTACTAAAGAAGATGGTACAAATTTAGTTGATTCATACATTATTAAAGAAATTGATGGTGTTAAAATTGGCATCTTCGGTATTGCTTCCCCTGAGACTACTTATAAAACACATCCAGACAACGTAAAAGGACTTACATTTGCTGATCCAGTTGAATCATCAAAAGCAATGGTTGCTGAATTAAAAGGCAAAGCAGATGTAATCGTTGCTTTAGCACATGTTGGTCTTGATGAAGAAACACTTGTTAAATCTACAGATATTGCAAAGGCTCTTCCTGAAATTGATGTTATTATTGATGGTCACTCTCATACAGATCTTGAAGAAGGTATGATGGTCAATGGTGTTCTTATCGTTTCTAGTGGAGAATACACTAAAAATGTTGGAATCGTTGATTTAACAATTATGGACGGAAAAGTTACTTCTAAGTCTGCAAAATTATTCACAAAAGCTGAAGCTGCAGATATGGAAGGTTCAGCAAAAGTTACTGCATTAATGGATGAAATTAAGGCAGATCAAGAAAAAATCACTTCAGTAGTTCTTTCTAGCACTAAAACAATTCTTGATGGTGAAAGAGGCCAAGTAAGAGCCGGCGAAACAAATTTAGGTAATTTAATTGCAGATGCAATGATTAATGAGTCTGACGCTGATGTTGCAATCACAAATGGTGGTGGTATCAGAGCATCAATCCCAGTTGGTAAAATTACTAAAGGTGATGTCATCACAGTACTTCCTTTTGGTAACTACATCATTACTAAAGAAGTAAAAGGGGCTGACATTAAAGCAGCTATTGAAAATGGCGTAGACTCTTACCCAGGTACAAAAGGTGCCTTCCCCCACGTAGCTGGATTCAAGTACACATTTGACGCCAACTTACCTGCTGGCGAAAGAGTTACATCAATCACTAAGAATGGTAAAGCTTTAGATATGAATAAAACTTATGTACTTGCAACAAACAACTTTATGGCTGCTGGCGGAGACGGTTACAAAATGTTTGCAGATTACCCAATCAAAGGGGAGTTTTCAGCATTAGACGAAGCATTAATCGACTACATGAATGTAGTTGATACTGCTAAACTACCCGCTTTATCAAGGGTGACAACGATTGAATTAAAAGTCGAAGAGTACACAGTAAAATCTGGCGACTTATTATGGAAAATTGCTAAGATGTATAATACAACTTGGGAGAAATTAGCTGAGGACAACACTATCGATAATCCTCATATGATTATGCCTGGTCAAGTCTTAGTTGTACCTGCACAATAAGAATAAAGATATAGCCATGAGCGACTTTCATATTGTTCATGGCTTTTTTATTTTCCTTTGCAATGCTATAATAAAATAGATCACTTAAATTTAATCAATAACCTCAAAGGGAGTATTAAGAATGATTTCATTATCTATTAAACGCAGTTTTTTACTGAGTATTGTTTTTATATTGTTACTTAGCAGTTTTACGTTTGGATTAACGCCACAGTATGGGATTAAGGCAGAAGCTGGACTCTTATTAGATTTAACAACTGGCGAAGTCTTATATAGTAAGAATGGAGATACACCACTTTACCCTGCCAGTTTAACCAAAATTATGACAGCCATTCTTGTCATTGAAGATTTGAATCTTGAAGATACCGTTACCATTGATGATAAATCTCCTTTTGTAGATGGTAGTAAGATGTACTTAACACCTGGCGAAGAATTAACCGTGAACCAGTTACTTAACGCACTACTTGTCAAATCAGCAAATGACGCTGCACTGGCCCTAGCAAGATATCATTCGGGCAGTCTTGAAGAATTTGCAGCTGCCATGAACGACAAAGCTATAGCATTAGGCGCTACAAACACGAATTTTGTGAATCCAAATGGTCTTCACGATGATGCTCATGTTTCTACAGCAAATGATCTTGGTAAAATTTCAGCCTATGCTATGACGCTCCCGGCATTTCAAGAAATAGTTAAGAAAACACGCCTTACAATTGCACCTACCAATAAGCAACCAGAAGTACGTGTTTACAACAACAGCAATAAACTTTTGTGGGCAGAAGGATCAAAATATAAAATGAATTACAAAGGCAATTCTATTAATATCAAATATGATATTGTGACAGGCGTTAAAACTGGTTACACCAGCAAAGCACAACAATGTCTTGTTGCCTCGGCAAAAGACGGTGACAAAGAGATGCTTTCAGTTATCTTAAAAACAGATGCCAATAGCATTTACTCAGATGCACGTACCCTACTAGACTTTGGTCTCTATGAAATTGATGACGAAACCCTTATTACAAAAGGGGATTTTGTCGTCACATATGAATTAAATAATGAAAAAAATAATACGGTTGATTTAATTGCTAATTCAACTGTTAAAAGTTATAAATTAAAAGGCGAAAGCCTAACTGGTGCTGAACAAAACTTAATAATCAACGATGGAATTGAGCTCCCTATACAGGAAGGGGAAGTTCTTGCAACACTTGAATTTATAAACAACGGCGACCTACTTGGCCAAACAGAATTAATAGCAGCAAGCACGATCAGTGACAAAGACATGTTTGTAGAAGATACAAAATATTTCGCAGATGAAAAAGAACGCTCAACACTTATGAAAGTAGGTGTGATTCTTCTGAAACTCCTTTTTGTTTTATTTATTTGGCGTTTTCTAATGACCTTTATTAATTTACAAAAAAAGAAGCGTGAGAGAAGAAAACGGAGAAAGAAGTTTTAATATTTATGCTATTATAGACTGTTTAATTGCAGTCTCTTTTTTTTATATAATCCCCCTATCTTGGCCCTGTTTTACAACTTTTACGCACAAAAAAGAGACCCTGCTAAAAGGATCTCTCATCATCTCAGTGCATTTACTTACTTGTAAGCAATCATTTGAATCTCAACAGGTGCATCTAGAGGCAGTCTTGCAACTTCGACACATGCTCTTGCTGGCTTGTGATCACCAAAGAACGCAGCATACACTTCATTCACTTGACCAAAATCATTCATATCATTTAAGAAAATTTCTACTTTAATAACATCTGTTAACGTCGCACCCGCTTCTTCAATGATCCCTTTACAGTTATCAAGTGATTGCTGAGCAGCTACCTTAACGTCGTCTTTAATTAATTCACTTGTAGCAGGATTAATTGGCAATTGACCTGATACGTAGATGAAACCACCCGCTTGGTATCCCTGTGAGTAGGGACCTACTGCTGCAGGCGCATTTGTTGTTTGAATTGCTTTGTTCATAATAATTACCTTCTTTCTTTAATTTTTATCCACTCTTATTTCATCAAGATAGTTATAAATCGTATATCTTGAAACACAAAGTACCTTTGCAACATAATCGATTGCTCCTTTAATTAAGAAAGCGCCTTGATTATCAAGCTTATCTACTATCTGTACTTTTTCTTCTTTTGTCAGGTAGGCAACTGGTTTACCAACCGCTTCAATTGTTCTAGCAACAAGATCTGTCAGAACATCATTGATTGTATGTGCTTTTGGTGCATTCTCTTTAACCGCTGATGTAGAAACGTTCATAATGTCATTTAAGACCTTTTGAGCAACCACTAATTCAGTCATGTCAAAATTGATACAAAAACATCCAATGACTTTACCATTATCATCTTTGATAAAAGTCGTTGATGATTTTAAGACACGGCCTTCCGCACTTTTACCAGTGTAATTTATGACGTCCTCAACCCGACCTTCAGAAATTCTCTTAAGTGAATGTTCCGGTAAAGGACTACCGACACTTCTCCCAGTAACGTGACCATTTGCGATTTCAATGATTGAATTTTGCATATTAGAAAAATCGTTCAACACTACTTCACAATTGTTTCCAAATGTTTGAGCCACCACATGTACAAGAGCTCTATATCTCTCCAATATCGGATTTGTTGTCACAAATATCCCCCCTATTTATTATGAGTCGAAGACGTACTATAAGCACGCCTTCAAAACCCTTTCAAATACTACTTTACTACAATATTCACTAACTTTGAAGGAATTACAATTACTTTAACAATATTTTTACCTTCAGTGAAACTCTTAACTTTATCATTTGCAAGAGCTATTGCTTCAATTTCATCTTTAGAAGCACCTGTCGCAACAGATACTTTATCTCTTACTTTACCGTTTACTTGAAGGACAATATCAATCTCATCTTTGATAAGAGCTGACTCATCATATGTCGGCCATGCAACTGTATGAACCGACTCATCATGCCCAAGAACTTCCCATAATTCTTCTGAAAAATGTGGTACAAAAGGTGCTAAAATAACAACTAATTTTTCAGAAAGTTCATGAATTAGCTCTTTGTTCAAATTATCTTTAGCCGCTTCCTTATAACGATAGCCTTCGTTAACCAATTCCATAACCGAAGAGATTGCTGTATTAAAATTGAAACGACCATTCACATCTTCAGTAATTTTCTTAACAGATTTATTTAATGCATATACAAGTTCTTTTTCATCCTTTGTTGTAACCGTTACTGGACCTGCAAGGCTTTGATCTTTAAATTCTTCAACAAGTCTCCAAACTCTATTAAGGAATCTAAAAGCCCCTTCCACTCCTGATTCAGACCACTCTAAGTCCTTTTCTGGCGGAGAAGCAAATAATACAAATAATCTTGCTGTATCCGCACCGTACTTCTTAATGATTTCATCTGGACTTACTACATTTCCTTTAGATTTTGACATCTTCGTACCATCTTTAAGAACCATCCCTTGAGTTAAAAGATTCTTGAATGGTTCATCGACTGGAGAAAGGTCTAAATCATACATAACCTTTGTAAAGAAACGTGAATATAGTAAATGAAGAATAGCATGTTCAACACCACCAATATACTGATCTACATCCATCCAGTATTCTGCCTTTTTCTTGTCGAATACTTGATCTTCATTCTTTGCATCACAATATCTCAAGAAATACCACGATGAATCAACGAATGTGTCCATTGTATCAGTTTCTCTACTTGCCATTTCACCACACTTAGGACATGGTGTATGCATAAAGGTAGGACTTGTCGTAAGTGGTGACTGTCCCTTACCTGTAAACTCTACATCCGTAGGCAACAATAGTGGTAATTGTTCTTCTGGCAAACAAACTTCGCCACAGGTTGGACAGTTTACTACCGGAATCGGAACACCCCAGTATCTCTGTCTAGAAATCAACCAGTCTCTTAGACGGTAATTAACTGTTTTATCACCAATACCTTGTGTACTGATTTTTTCAATGATTTTCTCGATGCCTTCTTTGTTATTTAAGCCATCAAATTCGCCTGAATTAATCATTTTACCTTCTGCAACAAAAGCTGATTTAAGGTTATGAACATCAATTTCAGGATCTTCAGGATCAACAACTGGAATAATCTTAAGATCATACTTCATTGCAAAATCAAAGTCTCTTTCGTCATGGGCTGGTACCGCCATAATAGCGCCTGTACCATAGTCCATTAATACGTAATTCGCAACATAAATTGGAATCAATTCACCATTTAATGGGTTAATGGCATGACGACCAATAAACATACCCTCTTTTTCAACATCTGTTGCTGTACGCTCTATTTCTGATAAATGTTGTAACTTAGTTTGGAAAGCCTTTACCGGTTCTTCAAACTCAGTAGCAAGTGTTAATTCATTGGCATAAGGATGCTCTGGCGCAAGAACCATAAAAGTTGCACCAAACAATGTATCTGGACGCGTTGTAAAAACATCAATTTCTTTATCAGACCCTTCAATTTTAAAACTTACTTCTGCACCAGTAGACTTACCAATCCAGTTTTTCTGCATTAACTTAACCTTTTCTGGCCAACCATCAAGCTTATCTAAATCTTGTAACAAACGTTCAGCGTAATCTGTAATTTTAAAGTACCATTGCGAAAGATTCTTCTTAACAACAGTGCTATCACACCGCTCACAGCCGCCGTTCACAACTTGCTCATTAGCAAGTACTGTTTCACACGAGGGACACCAGTTTACTGGCGCATTCTTTTTATAAACAATGCCTTTTTCATAAAACTGTGTAAATAACCATTGTGTCCACTTATAATAATCAGGTTTACAAGTAGCAAGTTCTCTATCCCAGTCATAAGCAAGACCAAGTCTTCTTAATTGATAGCCCATTTCAGCAATGTTTTCTGTTGTCCATGTATCAGGGTGAATATTATGAGCAATCGCTGCATTTTCTGCCGGTAAACCAAATGAGTCCCATCCCATTGGATGCATAACATTGTAACCACTCATGCTTTTAAATCTAGCAATAACATCTCCAATAGAGTAGTTACGCACATGGCCCATATGTAATTTTCCAGATGGGTAAGGAAACATCTCTAAACAGTAGTATTTTTCTTTGTTTGGGTCTTCAGTGACACTATACGCTTTTGTGTCCAACCATTTCTTTTGCCATTTGGCTTCTATAGCCGTAAAATCATAACTCATTGACAAACCTCCATTTAATAAATATAGATACGTTGCATTTAGCAACGGGTTGCTTTTTCAAAAAATAAAAAAAGCACCACATTTTTTATATAGGGACGAGTTCAACCCGCGGTACCACCCTATTTGGCTATAAAAGCCCTCTTAATGTCTTTATTGGAACTACCCACAAAAACGTTATGTAAAGCAAGTTCACATTCCACCTTTGTTAATTCTCACTAACCATTAACTCTCTGAAAAAGGATTAAAGCTACTACTCTTTACCGTTTTAAAAAACTATTTGATTTACTTAAATTTTTTAATAGGCCGACTAGCGACCTATTAAACCTATTTTATAGCTAAAAATTCACTGTGTCAACGTCAA
>Ga0193962_1001351_pt1 | contig 11456 bp, 15 predicted proteins | sample FB_5_MG_FD_140335 | JGI IMG/M metagenome (GOLD analysis project Ga0193962, IMG submission 140335) | Microbial mat bacterial communities from the Broadkill River, Lewes, Delaware, United States - FB_5_MG | ecosystem: Environmental > Aquatic > Freshwater > River > Microbial mats | place: USA...
ATAGAATAAGTATCCCTTCAAGTAAATGGGATGACATATTGGCTGATATGAAAAGTAATGAAAAAGGCACTATTCAAATCTCTAAAAAGTTCAATGATAAACCAGGAAAAATGATCTCTTGGAAAAAGATAGAGGATGAACTTCTAATTGAAATATATACTTCAATGGATGACGAAGAATGGAATTTTGAATATGAATTCTCAATTACTAATGAGAAAATAGAGAAGTTTATACCTATTTATGAATACAACGTAAATATTATGAATGAACTTAAAGCGGAGTTTAAAAAAGATGCTCCGGTACTAAAAAGAAATAAATAAAATGAAAGGTTTACTCTTCACAATTTCAGTTAATACTGAAAATACACCTCATTCCAATAGTCTTGTTTCAACTATTGGGAGTTTTGAAGATGTATATAAAATTACTGAAAAGTATGACTATAGCCCTAGCAATTTTAGAAATGCTAAGAGAAACAATATTTCCGCAAAAGGTGTATCTAGTATTATCCTAGATATTGATGATGGACAAACACTTGATGAAGGGATAGAAACTTTCAAAGGATATAAATCCTTGATAGTTACCACAAAATCTCATCAAGTAGATAAAAAAGGATTAATCGCTGATAGATATAGAGTGATTTTACCTCTAAATCAATCGATTATTGATATGGAATATTATTCTAAATTAATGAGATATCTTACAAGGTTTTATAAGGCTGATATAGCTTGTAGTGACCCTGCTAGATACTACAGTCCTAATACTAAGCAGGAAGTCTATTACAGTAATAGTAATAAGCTTTTTGATGTAAGTAAATTTGATGAAATGATAATTCAAAATGAAGAAAAAGTATTTGGCGATACATTTTCTTCGGAAATATTGTTTGAGAAATCTAAATCAACTGATAGTAAAAAACGAATTGATTTAGATTTGAATAGTCAAGTTACTTATTACCAAAATGGCATTAAAGCAACAGATATATTGGATTATATTATTAAGAACATTAAAGTTAGTAATAGTGCAATCTCTTGTCATTGCTTTTTAAACCCTAAACATGAAGATAAGAATCCTTCATGTTTTATCTATGTAAATACTATTAATGTATACGCAAAGTGCATTTCATGTGGTGTTGATGGGTTATTATTTAAGGAAAGTAAATGAATCAAAGAGAATTATTAAATCATGTTTTCGCAAAAATTACTGATAATTTAAAGAAATTAGAACCAAAAAAAGATAAAGAAGGTAACACAATACCAAGAACAGCATTAGAGTATAGTACTGAAATATTAAAACAAACTCCTAATAAAATTATCGCTTATACAGGCAGAATACAAATTTATTATAATGGAAGATATATTCCTATAAATTCAATGGCAAAAACAGAAAATTTTATAAAAAAATGTCTTATGAAATTAAAATCAGGTAGAGCAGTATCAGTAAAATTAATTAGTGCAGTATTGAATGAATTATTTACAGAGTTCCATGAATTATATATTCCTAAGAACTCGAATATAACATACATAAATATGAAATCAAATGTATTAGCAATTCATAAAGATGGAAAAATTGAACTTTTACCTCATGATGAGAAATATAATTTTATTTATCAATTACCTTATGATTATGATAAAAATGCAACATCACCAGTATTTGATAAATTCTTAAAAACATCTCTTGTAGATGAAGATTTAAAAGATGTTTTAGGGGAATTTTTAGGATATGTTTTAGATAACAATTCTAAAAAATATGAAAAAGCATTTTTCGCATATGGGGATGGTTCAAATGGAAAAAGTACGCTTATTAATATAATTAAAGCTTTATTTGGTGTTGAAAATATATCAGTTGTTGAAATAACTGATATGGGAGATATGCTCAAATGTGCATTAATGGATGGGAAATTACTAAATATTAGTAGTGATGCTAGGAGAAATGGACTTGAAACATCAGCTTTTAAGAAAATTGTAAGTGGCGAACCAGTTCTTGGTAAGTACTTATTTAAAGATATCTATACAATAGAGAATCTACCAAAACTTTTTGTTGCAACTAATAAATTACCTTTTCAAAACGGGGATAATTCATTTGGTTATTATAGAAGATTACTGCTAATTCCTTTTAAAAATATTATAAAAGATGAAGATAAAGACTATGAGCTTGAATCAAAAGTTATAGCAAATGAGCTTCCAGCAATATTGAATTTTGCAATAAAAGGTATGCAAAGATTAAATGAACAAGGTCAATTTACAGAAGCTGTTGCTATGAAAGAGGCTATGAATACTTATAAGGAATCATCTAATCATGTTGCAAGTTTTATAGAAGAAGAACAATATGAAGTAGTTGATGCATCATTGAAAAAAGGTACATCATTAATAGACTTATTTACAGATTTTAAAAGATGGTGTCAAACACATGGTCATAATCCATATTCTTCATCATATTTGAGTCATGAATTAGAGCATTTAGGTTATATAGCCTATAAAAACTCTTCTAAACATTTTAGAATTGTAAAAAATAAACTGAAAAATGAAACTGGTTTTAAACCTAATAAAGATGATGATTATGAATAAAAAATGATAATTTTTTTGCCCATGCCCACCCATGAAATTACGGGTGGGTGTGGGTGCTTTTTTACAGTAAAAATATAAAAATTTATAAAAAATAAGAACACAAGGAAAAATAAAATGAAAAAAATTAATAAAAATATTTGGCTTAGTGCTTCAAAAAGTAAAGAAACACTAAAAGACTTTTGTGACAATGAAGCTCATTTAGAGTGGATGTGTAGAGAATTAGGATGTGATAAAGATGAAATACTTTTCACAAAAGATGAAGCAGATGCCTTAGCAAGAAATAATCCAGTCTATAAAGAATTGAGATTATTAATGAATGCAGAGATTACAGAAATAGATGCGTAAATCCTTAGGGATTTACGCAGGTAAAACAATATATTAGAAATAAGAAGTAATAAAATAAAAGGATTAGATTATGAAAATAACAAATATAGATTCAATTGCAAAATCTATTAGACTTTATGTAGAAGATGGAATTATAAAATTTGACTACAGAACTAAAGCAAATGTTCCTCTACCTAAAGGAAAAATTGGAAATAGATTTAGGTTTAGTACAGGGATGAAAGAAACACCAAGTTCTTACAAAGAAATTGAAAAAAATAAATTTCAATTAGTTGAAGATCACTTTCAAGGTTTATTCCAAACTTTAGAAAATAAAGAAATAGTGTTATTTGAAGATGTGGCTTTTTTAGCATTGAAAGAAGCAGAAGCAGATAGAGGTAAAAAAGATGGGACAAAGGATTATGAAAATATTCTAAAGTTAGATGTTTTACCATTCTTTGGAAAATTACCATTGAAAGATATTAAAGTAAAAGATATTAAAGCATGGGTAAGTGAGATTGCAGAACAAGAACTATCTCAAAGTAGATTCAATAAGAAATATTATGTAGTTAAAAGAGTACTAGATTATGCTTGTGAAAATGAATATATAGAATCAAATCCTATAAGTCACGTAAAAAGAGGCTCAAAACTTTTTTCAAAACCAAAAGATAAAAGTAATGAATATTTCTCTAAAGAGGAAAGAAATATCATACTAAATGATACTTGTGAAAATGGAACACCAAAAGATAAAATAGATTTTCCATTTATAAATACTTTCATACATGTAGCATTATTAACAGGAGCTAGAACTGGCGAAATCATGGCTCTAAAACTTGAAGATATAGACTTTGAAAATAATACAATTACAATTCAACGCTCAATTAGAAAAGGAATAATTGCAGGAACTAAAACAGGTAAAACTAGAATAGTTCCTATGATTAAAACTTTAAAAGAGGTTTTATTAAAATGGATTGGAACATCTAACAGAGTTTGGTTATTTCCCAAAACAACAATAGACTTTCCATATAGTGATTCAAGAACAATAGTTGATAAATACTATAAACCTCTTTTATCTAGATTAAATCTAAAATATAGAGTTTTATACAACACTAGACATTCATTTGCAAGTGTTGCAGTTGAGAATAAAATACCAATATCAACTGTATCAAGATGCCTCGGACATTCTACAACTCAAATTACCCAAAAAGCATATATTATGTGGGGTAATGTAGAGCAAAATGAAATTAGAGATCAATTGGAAAACCTAACAGCTTGATAACTTACAAGAGTAGATGATTAATTTCATTTACTCTTTTTTTTTAGTTTTGACTTAAATTTGACCCATTTTAGACCCGCTATTTCCTTCCCAATACACCTATTAATTGTAACTCAATCCATACACTAACTTTCCTTTACAACTAAGATAACCGGCGAGGTGAAAAATCTATATTTATAACCATATATTAAAAACTTGATATTAAAAATCAAAAGGAGAATATATGAATAATGCATTATGTGTATTAGTAAAATGTGCTGTTGTTGCTATTTTAGTAATTGCTCAAAGTAATAATCTAAATAGTCTAAGAAGGAGTTCTAAATGAAAGAACTAAAAAAGCTAGAAACAGCTGATTACCAAAATAGAAAAGGTGAATACCCAAAAGGTGGTATTCCAGATAGTGTAAAACTTATCACTAATGATGATGGTGCTCAATTAGAATTTGACTTCAAAAATACAAATGAACAAGAATCAAAAGATTGGTTCAATTCCTCAAAAGAAGTAAATATTGTAAATAAGTTCAAAGCTAATTACAATATAGAACTATCTGCCCATCAAGATGGTGATTACCCAGATGATTGGGTAAAACTAATAGTAAAGCTTATCAAAAAATCACCACCTCTAAACAAAACTCCAATCCCAACACCTGTAAAAACAAAAGTAGATGATAAGGAAAATTCACAATTCTCTTATACCTATGTTCTATCTAATGCCACTCAAATAAAAGAGATAAATCTACTTGATTATAAAGATGCCTTAGAAGATATTGCAAAAACTTATCTACATGATAAATTAATCAATATCACTATTGATAAAACAAGTTATACCTTAATTCTAAAATCAAACTTTGAAGTAGGGGAGAAAAGAAGATTAGGAAGACTCATTTCTCAAAACACAGACCTAAAACAATATGTGAAGAAAATCTCTTATAACAACTCCCAAGATAAAAGTGGACAACTGTTTATCCTAAAAACAAAATCAAAGGATGAAAATGAAACTCTTAAATGATGAACTAATCAAAATTCTTCCACCTCTGTACTCAACAGAAAATATAAAAGACCCTCTTATTCAATGTAAGTTCTTCACTCCTGATAGCTCTTGGACTTGGTATGTACTTGAATATGATAAAACAAATGAAATATTCTTTGGTTATGTGTGTGGATTTGAAAATGAACTAGGATACTTCTCACTAGAAGAATTAGAATCAGTAACAGGTGCTTTAAACTTGAATATCGAAAGAGATATCTCCTTTAAGCCAACAAAATTAAGTGTAATAAGAAAGGAACACCAATGATAGAAATATTAAGTAAATCAGATATAGATAATATTCAAGATAATAAATTAAAACAATACCTAATCAAATCTCTAAATGAATTACCTGAAGACTTTGATTATCCAAATGATGGTTACTTTGTAATAATAGAAAATCAAGATGAAATCAAATCTAAAGCAATCAAATTATCAAACTGTACATTAAATTCTTTAGATGAAGATTTATACGATGATATTAATATGGTTGAAATTAAAGATGGAATAATTGAAGTGCTTGTCTTTTTGGATATTGATGTGAATGTTTCGTTTGTTATGCTTGAAAATATATTAGATTTAGAAATAATGCAAAAATTACAAGAGTACATAATCTAAAACGACACAACCTTACCAACACATAAATTATAATTACAACAATACAAAAAAACAAAGGAATAAAATGTCAAGTCAATTAAAAGCATGTCCATCATGTGGTAAAGAAGTTAGTAAGTCAGCAAAAGTATGTCCTCACTGTGGGAAAAAATTGAAAATGGGATTTTTCCTAAAATTAATGATTTCTTTAGTAGTTGTAATAGGATTAGTAATAGCTCTTCAACCTTCAAAAGAAGAAGCTTTAAATACTATAAACAGTGAAATTAATACTATTATTAATTCACAAGAAGACAATATTAGTGCAACTGGTACACTAGATAAAGTTTTTGAATTAGGTGGAACAGCAACTGATATTCAAAGACAGAATACTGAAAAAGAAATAATTGGTAAAATAGTAAAATGGACATTACCAGTATTTGAAGTTAAAAAACTAGATGAAACTAAATATAAAATACAAACATCAGGGTTTATGAATGGTACTTCTATCGTTTCTACATTTGTTACAGTATATCCACAAGATCAGAAAGATAAAGCTTATATTGAAGCCTTAAAAACTAATGATAGGATAACAATTAAAGGTAAGATTACAGGAACTTCAATGAGAAGTATAAAAATTGAACCTGCAATTTTAATAATGAAATAAGAAAGAGTTTTATACTTAATCTTGCTATTATAGCCTCTTGTATTTATACGAAGGCTATATGTAACTTCTGTTTAAAATAAAACACAATATTAAAGAACAAATCTAAGGATAAAAGTGAAAAGCCATGATAAGATTGCTACAAGATTAGCTGTGATACTTAATAAATTAAATTCTAATATAAGATTTACAATTGAAGACTTAGTTGAAGAATTTAATGTAACAAAAAGAACAATCCAAAGAGACCTTAATGAAAGGCTCTCCTATTTACCAATCAAAAAAGAGAATAATTTTTTTTATTTAGAAGAGTATTATCTTGGTAAATTAAATTTTGATGATATAAAAAACTTTGCAACACTTAGTGGTATTAAAGAGTTATATCCATCTTTGAAAGAAGATTTTTTAAAATCAATCTTAGATGATACAATCTCAAAAGCTTATTTGATCAAAGGTCATAATTACGAAGATATAACAAGTAGAGAAAATGATTTTAAAGCTCTTGAAAATGCTATTCTAAACAACAATAAAATCTCTTTTATATATAGCCAAAAACAAAGAATGCTAAATCCATATAAATTACTAAATAAAGATGGTATTTGGTATTTAGTTGGTGTAGAAAATGATGAAATTTTAAAAACTTATTCATTCAAAAAAACTTCAGAAATAAAATTATTAGACACTTACTTTAAGCAACAAACTGAAATATTAGACATCATTAAGAATGATGATAATGTATGGTTCTCTCAAAAACAAATTGAAGTAGTTCTAAAAGTTGATAAAACAATTTCAGAATATTTTAAAAGAAGAAAAGTAATTGCTAATCAAGTAATACTAAAAGAGTTAGAAGATGGTTCATTATTAGTTTCTTGTAAAGTATCATTTGAAGAAGAAATATTAAAAATAGTTCGATATTGGATACCTAATGTTGAAATTATTTCACCAGATAGTTTAAAAAATCATTTGGAAAATAGTTTGAAAGAATATTTGAAAATATAAAAAGGAATATCTTGAAAAAAATAAAAAAATTGCTATTTATTGTAATCTTTGCACTTGTAAGCATTAGTAATTTAAATGCAAAAAATATAGTAGTAAGTAATGTAGAGACTCTAAAAATTCTATTGTTAAATACAGAAATTATTCAATTAAAAGAGAATAAAAAAGAATTAGAAATCTATATTGAAAATGTTAGGAAAGGCTATTCAAATGATGATTTAACTCCTGAAATGATGTTGGATATAGAATTAAGAGGAGAAAAAATTGAAGAAATCGATTTTGATATTGAGTCAAAAGAAAAAGAATTAATACAGATTAATAATGAAATTTTTAAATAGAAAATCTAAAAACGACATGACCTTACATCCTTAATAGATAAGCTTTTATAGGAAACGAAAATGATGATAGCATCATCAAAGAATTGAGAGAACTTATTACGGATAAAGAAAACCCAATAGAAATAGAGAAATATCATTTGTTCAACAATAAAAATGGCTAAAAAAGTCATTAAATACTTGATATTTATAAATAAGTTCATAAATTATAAAGATATTTGAAAAAAGAGTCATTTGTGAGTCATTTGGTGGGTATAATAATATTTTAAAGCTCTATAAAATTTTTAACTATGAGTACAAATATAAATGTTGCATTTAAGATTGATGTTGATGCCTCTTTAAAGATTAATTCTAATATAAATGAATCATTAGAGCAGAAACAAATGATCGAGATAATTTTTAAGTTTATAACAAGAGATTCTTTTTCTGACTAAATTCAAAATGATTGGTAAAAATAATTTCATAAAAAGGATAATTTTGAAAAAAATTTTAGTTTTAATATTGTTAATAATTGGAAGCTTGACTGCATCTACAGAAGCTTCGGTCGATAATGAAAAAGCACGAAATGCTGCAATGACATTAAATTATTTACATGGTTCTCTAAATAAGATAGTTTTGTATAATGATAAGATTGTATTAGAAGAAGAATATAATAATATCATTAATAATTTAAATCTAACAGTAATAGACGATGCTGAATTAGTTCAAGTAATAACATATTTAATGGATACTCTTACTCAATTTAGACTCTCTGAAATGGATAGGGATAAATTTAGGAAAGAATATGAAGAAAAACTTGAAGGAGCTATGTCTGGCGCTTTAGTAGGCTTAGCTAATGTCAGAGGTTCTAATCCTATAGAACTAGGTATAAATGCAGTTTTAGGTATTGGAAGTGCTTATTTAAATTATAAAAATGCTCAAAAAAATTTAAAGACGGAATTAAAGGGTTCAACATATGAACTTGATAAACGTGCTATAACGGATTTAAATGATATCCGAAAAGAGTTCATTCTAACTTATTGGGAAATTATGAAACGGTATAATATGCCTGATAAATGGAGAGTTAGTGAAAAACAGTTTACTAGGTTAATAGATATTTTAAAAGACGATAATGATGAAAAACAATATAGACAGCTTTTAAGGATGCAGGATGAATTAGCTGTTCTCCCTATGTACTGGTATGAATTATCTTTAGTGGCAAGAAAGTTACAGAAAAAAGATGATGAATTAAAGTTTATAGCTAAATATGAGTCATTGAATGATAAACTTTTTAGACATAACTCAATGTATAGTTTATTACTTGCTAATAAAATTTCATATATGAATGTTCAAACTGATAGAGAAGAAATAATTCTATCTTTAAATAAAATATATGAAATTGATTCATTAAATGCCAATAGGAAATTATTTTCTGCAATGAAATACATACAATTAGGTGATTATTCTAATGCAGATTCTTTATTGACTCAAAATATAGATGATAATTTCCTAGCAAATGTTAGTGGTAGATTGAAATTAGATATATATTTGAATACGAATAAAGAAAAAGAATTTGAAAAAACTGTTACAGAATTATTAGAAAAACAGAATTTATCTACTAATGAATATTTGTATTATCTAGGAAAAAGACCAACACATCTAATGATTGTAGAGATTGAAGAAGAAATTAAAAAGATAAAAATTGAATTAAATAAAAATATTTATGGGAAAGAATCTTTAGAAGTTAGCTTATCAAAAAGATGGGTTATTAAAGACATAGAAGACACAGAATTTAATTTACTTATTGATGATAAAATTCATAAGTTTGATAAAATTAAAGTAGAAGAGGATTTTATTAAATATAGTTTTAAAGATGTAATTGATTTATCTAAAATAAAAGAAGAAAATCTTATTAGTTTTGAATTTAAACACAAACAAGTTCCTGTTAAATTAGTTTACCAAATGAGTTTAAAAAAAGATGAACCAAAAGATGAACCTAAAGATGGAACTGAAGTAATCGAAGATAAAAAAGATAAAAACAAAGATTCTTATCTTAATATAGTTGGTAATAAAATTACAAATACAATTGATAAAATAAAAGATAGTGAAATAGTAGAAAAAATAAAAGATAATGAAGCTACAAACTATGTTAAACCTATTTATAATGCTGCTGCAAGTAAAGCAAAGATTTTTATTAAAGCTGAAGTAATTTTTGAACCAGTGAAAATACTAACTGACGATAAATGTTTCGATATTCAGAATGGTATGAAAGAATGTAAGAAGTGAGAATAAAATTCTTATTTTTTTTCTTAGCTATAGAGTTATTTGCACTTGGTGGAAATACAAGAATTGAGAGCTTTAATAAATCAAAGAAAGAATTAGCCAATATATACAAAGAGTTAAAGAAAAAAACTATTTACTGCCAAGCTGATTTTGAAGGTAAACATATTACAAATTTAAATGGTTTTGTGAGTAAAAATAAAACTTATAGAGATAATAGAGTTGAATGGGAACATATTGTACCTGCAGAGAAATTTGGAGTAAATTTTGATGAATGGAAAAATGGAAATACTGAATGCAAAGATAATAAGGAGAATGATTTAGGAAATAGGGATTGTGCTCAAAAAACTAATATTGAATTTAGAAGAATGCAATCAGATATGCATAATTTATTTCCTTCAATTGGTACAGTAAACATCCTTAGATTAAATTATAATTTTGTAGATACTTTAACTAATGGAGATACTTTTGGTAAATGTAAAATTAGGATATCTTCAGTTACTAAAGAAGTTGAGCCTCCTGAATATGTAAAAGGCACTATAGGAAGAACATATTTATATATGGAAAAAGAATATCCTACAAAAATGAAATTAACTTTTGAAGAAAAAATACGTTTTAAAAAATGGAATGAACTTTATCCTCCTAATAATCAAGAATGTAAAAGGGCAGAGCTAATAAAAAATATACAAGGGAATGAAAATATTTTTGTTGAAAAAGCATGTACTAATAATAGTAGTAGTATCAAATCGAAAATCTTAAATTTCATAAAGCATTAAAAAGTGACATTGTTCTTACTTTTCCATAAAAAATATTTTTTCAAATCTTTCTTTGCATAAATTAAAATGAATCTAATTACCACAAAATCATCAATCCATCCAACTATAGGTATAATATCAGGAATTAAATCCACTGGTGATATTACATAAGCAATCATAATTACAAAGGCACTTAATGTATCTATAGGAACTTCTTTGTAATCTCCTTTAAAATAATCAAATAGCATGTTTATTGTAAGTCCAAATTCTTTGAAAAAATGTAATAAACGAAAAGTATTCATTGTTTTGTATCCTTCCTCTTTTTATAGAATATTAACAAATGAATATGCAAGGTAATGTCGTTTCTTAGATAGTTAAGATAATATTAGTAATAAAAAATTTATTTCTTATCAGTCATACCGAACCTTATCGCAACTCCGTCTATTATTACAGTAAAAAGTCAAGAAAAAGACCGATTTTAGACAGGGTATTTTTTTAGAAGAACCGCTATATATCGGACTTCCATCGGACTCCGAGGCAGAGAGAAATGACTTTGAAAACCGGCGAGGTTCACGCCTCCGAGGGTTCGAATCCCTTGCTCTCTGCCACTATTACAATAAATCATCTAACTTTTTTCAATTTTAAATGATTTAATTACTATACATTTTTGTTGGA